>LFRM01327490.1_pt2 | contig 35868 bp, 31 predicted proteins | sample 618341 | NCBI WGS metagenome assembly LFRM01 (sample SAMN03654438, study PRJNA283298) | anaerobic digester metagenome | isolation source: pool of bioreactors CSTR01a, CSTR02a, and CSTR03a thermophilic anaerobic... | place: Denmark: Kgs. Lyngby | collected 2014-05-21 | reverse complement strand
AACAAGGCCTGGGTCACGGATATTACCTATATCCGCACGTATGAAGGCTTCTTGTATCTGGCAGTCATACTGGATTTGCATTCACGTCGTGTCATTGGCTGGTCAATGAAAGCCAGCATGGCAAAGGAAATCGTAATTGATGCATTAATGATGGCAATCTGGCGTAGAAACCCTAAGCAGCCAGTTATTATTCATTCTGATCAAGGCTCACAGTTCAGCAGCGACGAGTGGAATCGATTTTTATCCGCTCATAATCTGTCCGCGAGCATGAGCCGTCGCGGCAACTGCTGGGATAATGCTGTTGCAGAGAGCTTCTTTAGTTCGCTGAAAAAAGAGCGCATTAAGCGTAGNNTATGAAGAAAAAGAACGCCTCAACGAGGCAGTTGAGTGTCTATAAAACTGTGGGAAGTCCAAGTCTCCGGGCTGTTCATCCCTTATTTCTTGGCTAATAGGCTTTCTGAGATTGTTTTTAATAGAGTAGGTTTTTCCAATATGAGAAAAATTCCAGTCCATAGGCACATAATTAATCCTTGCTTGCATTAGCTCCAAATCAGAAAAACTCGTCTTAGCTCTCATATCCCAGCTCCTCCAAATACTTAGTCATTTCTACCTCTACTCCCAATGCCCACCAGTAGGGTTTAAAGCTTTGCACGCTGCTTTGTGCAAGTAGCTCGATAAAGGCTCGGTAGTCTTCTGTACAGTGCGCGTGGTCGAGCGCTTCGTAGTAGGCGAGGCGTTGTTCTACTTGAATAAGCGTTGCAGGGAAACCGGCTTTCATCAGTTCTAAGTTTATCAATAAACGCGCTGTGCGACCATTGCCGTCAACAAAGGGGTGAATCTTCACAAACTCACCATGCATACGAGCGGCGCGTTCAATGGGGTGCAGCGTATGTGCTTCGTGCTGATACCAGTTGATAAAGTCCTGCATCTGCTGTGCTACTTGTAGGGCTTGCGGTGGTGTATGTGTTGCGCCGGAAATCAGTACGTTAATGGTGCGATAGGTGCCTGCGTTATCGGCGTCAATGTTTTTTAACACCAACTGATGCAAGGCTTTAATTTGCGATTCACTGAGCGGCTCGTTTTGGCTAACGAGGTCTTCCACCATCAAAATCGCTTCACGGTGGTTAATTACTTCAAAGTGCTCGCGCAAGGTTTTACCACCAATGGTGATACCTTCTAGCGCGACCTTGGTTTCTTTCAGCGTGAGCGTATTACCTTCGATGGCGTTGCTGTGGTAGGTCCATTGCAGCACCAGCGATTCGTGCAGATTACTGACAACGGCTGGCGGTAAAGGCCGAAATGAATCGAGTTTAGTTTTGAGCTGGTCGAGCACATTAAATAGCTTATTCATAACCCAGCTCACTTAAGTAGCCGGCCATTTCTTTTTCTAACTCAAGCAGTTGCGTTTTTAACTGCTCGCGCTCACCACGTACGGCCATCAGGTCGATTTCTTCCTCTTCTTCAAAGGTATCGACGTAGCGAGGGATATTGAGGTTGTAGTCGTTTTCTTTGATTTCTTCGGGGCTGGCAAGGTATGCGTATTTATCGACATTGGTGCGTGCTTGATAAGTAGCAACGATTTTTGCAATATTCTCATCGCTCAGCAGGTTTTGGTTTTTACCGGATTTAAACTCGCGGCTGGCATCGATAAACAAAACCTTGTTGTCATCTTTTTTCTTTTTGAATAGCAAAATCGCAGCTGGGATGCCCGTGCCGTAGAAGAGCTTTTCAGGTAGACCAATTACCGTATCGAGCAGGTTTTCTTCAATCAGTTGCTGACGGATACGGCCTTCACTGGAACCACGGAATAACACGCCGTGCGGAACTACTACGCCCATACGTCCGCCAAGCTTTGATGAGGAACCGGGCTTGAGGGTTTCGATCATATGCAACACAAAGGCATAGTCGCCTTTGGTTCGTGGTGGAACGCCACGCTTAAAGCGACCAAAGCTATCATTTTCTGCATCGCCATGGCCCCATTTGTCTAATGAGAACGGTGGGTTAGCGGTCACGATATCAAACAGCATTAAGTCACCGTTTTTATCGAGCAGCTTGGGGTTACGAATGGTGTCGCCCCATTCGATTTTGTGGTTGTCTTCACCATGCAGAAACATATTCATTTTCGCCAGCGACCAGGTTGAGCCAATCGCTTCTTGGCCGTATAGCGCATAGTTTCTGCTGTTGTGGTTACCAACGATTTTTGCTGCACATTTCATCAGTAATGAAGCGGAGCCACAGGCTGGGTCGCAAATGCTATCGCCTGGTTGAGGGTCGAGTAGGGTGGCGATTAGTTCGGAGACTTCTGGCGGGGTATAAAACTCACCGGCTTTTTGCCCACCACTGGCGGCAAAATTTTTGATCAGGTATTCGTAGGCGTTACCGATCACATCCAAGCTGCCAACGCGGCTCGGCTTGAGGTTGAGTTCGGGCTTGGCAAAGTCTTCTAATAGATCACGCAAGATGGTGTTTTTTTGCTTTTCTTCACCAAGGCGATCGGTATTAAAGCTGATGTCTTGGAACACGCTTTTGCCAGCATCTTTAAGTTTAGTGCCGTTGGCTTCCTCAAGGGCGTGCAAGGCTTGGTCGATGCGTTCACCGTTACCGGGTTCATGTCGACGCTCATACAGCGTATAAAAACTGGAACCTTTAGGTAGCACAAAGCGTTCGGTTTTCATCATTTCTTCAAGCAGTTCTGGCTCGTCGCCATATTCTTCTTTATAGCTTTCGTAGTGATCCTGCCATACATCTGAGATGTATTTTAAAAACAGCATGGTCAGGATAAAGTCTTTATACGTATCAGCGCTGATAGTGCCACGGAAGGTATCGCAGGCGCTCCATAAGGCTTTGTTGATATTGTCTTGGCTGACTTTGTCGTTCACGGGTTAGTCCTTATCAATAGTGGGGTTCAGCTTTTTCGCGGCTGAGGCTAATTTCTGAATGCTTTGTTCGGGCGTGAGCAAGTGTTCTGGCATGGTTCCACCGAGCTCTTCGATGGTCTGCCTGACTTTATTGCCTACATCAAAATGAGTTTGGTTGGCTTGCTGCTTATCTTGGACGTTATCGCGGCGCAGTTTTTCTTCAGTTTGCGTGGCGCGGAATAAGTTAGCGGCCATTTCGGTTGACCCCATATGATCGAGAATCTTTTGGCTTTTCTTTAAGCCTTTGTATGCGTGAATTGCTTTGGAATCGAGGCCACCATATAAGCCTTTGTAACCATGATTTTGGAAAATGGCGAAATCTAGGCCTGTGGTTACACCTGCTTGCTGTGCGGTTTCTACCAGCTGTTTATTATGTTCTTTAAGTTCATTACGCAGAAACAAGCGCTTTTGATCTTCTTTTAGCTGCTGGAAGTTTGCGTCATCGGCCAATTCTTGGCGGCGCGTCTGTACGGCAAAATAAGTTTGACCTGCTGCAATAACGGGTTTAGATGGATCACCGTTCTGTACTACGAGGTAGCAGGCGTAGCGGGAGAGTTTAACGTCAGGTAGCTCACGTTGCGCGCCAGAGCCTATTTGAACCATTGCGAGGATGTCCTCGAAATGGTTTTCAGCTTCTTGTCCGCTGCTGTTGCTAGCTTCTTTAGCCTTGTTTAGTACGGGCTTAAAATGGCGGTACTCTGAATATCCCAGCAACTTAGACAGTGCTCTAGCTGACCAGTACTCCATGCCGGTTTCATCGATTTGTTTATGCTGCTCAAATGAGTGATGTTGTTCGTTCATAATTCAACTTCCTTGTTGGTGAATAAATCAGTGGCAAGGGTATGCATCATGCGTTCGCCATTGATTATTAAATCTTGCAGTAGTGTTTTCTCTGCGGATAGCGTGTTGGCTATGGCTGCAATGGTGCGCTGTTTTGACAGGCTGGGGATAACGATGGGGGTACTGTCTAGCACGCTACGGCGAATGCTTTTCGCCATACTACCTTCAGCATTTTGTTCAAAGTAACGTTGGCTAGGAGCTTGATTAAGTAACCAAGCTAAAAATTCTGGTAATACATTATTCTGCTTAATGCGCACCACGAAAAAGTGTGGTGCAGCGACTGCTTGATGGCAGTCAACATGCATAACTTCACCCACCTGCACTGCATAATTTCGATTTCCACGAGCAGCAACGAGAATATCACTGGGTAATAAATAGCTGGGCTCACGCTTACCTGTAAGCTTTGTTGGGGTGCAGGTATTCCAAATAATATGCGCATCTGGTGAAATATCTTTCATTTGTATGGCAATCACCGAGCTATCTACGACTTCAGGTATTTTTCCACGAAACGGATAGCCTGCACTTACATCTGCAATATGTTGAAGCTCCATATTTTTTGCCTCGCGTGGAATGATGCATAATAAATAGTAAGATGCATTGACTATTGAATCAAGACAAATATATGCATCATTGTCTTTGATGCTTTTAGGGTTAAAGGGAAATAATATTATTCTTAATGAGTTCAGGGTATTTATAAGTCATATGTAAAGCAGTAGAGGTGATTCAGAGTTATACCTCTACTGCTAAGCAAGCCAACCGCGCTGCAAATCAAGCGCTGTACTTACTCTTCAGATGCACCTTCACCACCAGCGGTTCTACGGCATGGCAGCAGCAGGGAAGGATTTCGTCTTGGCGCAGATAGGCCAGAGGGGTGTTCGGGTAGTGCACGCTACCTGCGCGCAGGGTCACGCGGCAGGCGCCGCAGTAGCCGCTACGGCACTGGTATTCAACTTGATGGCCGGTACGCTCCAGGCCTTCAAGTAGCGTTTCTGATTCATCTAATTGAAAAATCAGATCTTCAGTGATCACTTGCACAGGATTCTTCACTTAAAGCTCGAAATCGCCAAGGTCCTCAGCAGAAACAGCTGAGTTGATTTGTCCGACAAGGTACGAGCTGACCTCAACTTCTTGTGGTGCAACCTGTACGTTATCTGACACTAACCACGCATTAATCCATGGGATTGGGTTATGCGATGCGTTACTGAAGATGGGCTCAAGGCCGACAGCATGCATACGTAAGTTAGTGATGTACTCAATATATTGATTCAGAATACCTTGGTTTAGACCAATCATCGAACCGTCTTGGAAGAGGTAGCGAGCCCATTCTTTTTCTTGCTCAGCGGCATGCCTAAAGATTTCAACGCTTTCTTGATGGCATGAACGCGCAACTTCAGCCATTTCTGGATCATCGTGGCCATCTTGCATAATATTGATGATGTGCTGTGTGCCGGTGAGGTGTAGGGCTTCATCACGAGCAATCAGTCGTATAATTTTCGCGTTGCCTTCCATCAGACGACGTTCAGCAAAGGCAAATGAGCAGGCGAAACTGACATAGAAGCGAATGGCTTCCAGTACGTTTACGCTCATCATGCATAAATACAATTTGCGCTTGAGTTCAAATAAGCTGACTTCGTGAGTTTTACCATTCAGCGTGTGGGTACCAGGACCGCACTTGTTGTAGAGCATGCTGTAATGGATCAAGTCATCGTAGTACTTTGAAATATCACCGGCACGCTCAATGATGTGCTGGTTGCGCATAATATCGTCAAACACCACCGCAGGATCATTGACGATATTGCGAATAATATGCGTGTATGAGCGCGAGTGAATCGTTTCCGAAAACGACCAGGTTTCAATCCAAGTTTCTAGCTCTGGGATCGACACCAAAGGCAAGAACGCAACGTTAGGGCTGCGGCCTTGAATGGAGTCGAGCAGCGTTTGGTACTTTAGGTTGCTGATAAAGATATGCTTTTCATGATCGGGCAGATTACGGTAATCCGTACGATCTTGAGACACATCAACTTCTTCAGGACGCCAGAAGAACGACAATTGCTTTTCAATTAACTTTTCAAAAATAGGATATTTTTGTTGGTCGTAACGCGCAACGTTAACCGACTGCCCAAAGAACATCGGTTCTTTGAGCTGATCGTTATCAATAAGTGAGAAAGTACTGTATTTCATAATCATTCACCCTTAAATCTTGCAAGCGCCACCAGCGCAATCATCTTCCATATCGCTTTGGCTATCATCAGCGCCGTCGCGAGTGTTTTGGTAGTACAGCGTTTTTAGACCAAATTTGTATGCGGTCAGCAGGTCTTTAAGTAACTGCTGCATCGGTACACGGCCACCGTCAAAACGCTGTGGATCGTAGTTGGTGTTAGCGGAAATAGCTTGGTCTACGAATTTTTGCATAATGCCCACGAGGTGTAAGTAACCTTCATTATTGGGCATGCTCCAGAGTAATTCGTATTTGTCTTTCAGTTCGTCATAACCCGGCACAACTTGTTTCAGAATGCCGTCTTTTGATTGTTTGATCGTGACTAGACCACGGGGCGGCTCAATACCGTTGGTGGCGTTGGAAATCTGACTTGAAGTCTCTGAAGGCATCAATGAAGACAGGGTTGAGTTGCGCAGGCCGTGTTTGACGATATCCGCGCGCAGTGTTTCCCAGTCTAAATGCAATGGCTCATTGCAGATCACATCCAAGTCTTTCTTATAGGTATCAATCGGCAAAATACCTTGCGCATAAGTAGTTTCATCAAACGCGGTGCACGGGCCAAACTCTTTAGAGAGATTGTTTGACGCTTTCAGTAGGTAGTACTGAATAGCTTCAAAGGTTTTGTGGGTCAGTGCATTGGCTGATCCATCAGAGTACTTCACACCGTTTTTCGCTAAGTAGTAAGCGTAGTTAATCACGCCTACACCCAGAGTGCGACGCTTCATCGTTGCGTTACGCGCAGCTTCCAACGGGTAGTCTTGGTAAGTCAGCAATGAGTCCAGTGCGCGTACAGCTAGATCAGCTAATTCTTCCAGCTCTTCGAGGCTATCAATCGCACCCAAGTTAAAGGCTGATAAGGTGCACAAGGCGATCTCTTTATCAGTCTCATTGATGTTTTCCAGCGGACTGGTTGGTAGAGCAATTTCCAAGCACAGGTTGGACTGACGAATCGGTGCCACAGCAGGATCAAATGGACTGTGTGTATTACAATGGTCAACGTTCTGGATATAAATACGACCGGTGCTGGCACGTTCTTGCATCATCAGTGAGAACAGCTCAACTGCAGGCATGCTGCGCTTGCGGATGCTCTCATCTTGCTCGTATTTCACATACAGACGCTCGAACTCAATTTGGTCAGCAAAGAATGCTTCGTATAAACCCGGTACTTCATGTGGTGAGAACAGGGTGATATTGCCGCCTTGAATTAAGCGCTGGTACATCAGCTTATTCAGCTGCACACCGTAATCCATGTGACGCACACGGTTTTCTTCAACACCACGGTTATTTTTCAGAACCAGCAGTGATTCAACTTCAAGGTGCCACATCGGGTAGAATAGCGTTGCTGCGCCGCCACGTACACCACCTTGCGAACAGGATTTAACCGCCGCTTGGAAGAGTTTGAAGAAGGGAATACAACCGGTGTGCTGTGCTTCACCACCACGGATTGGGCTGCCGACTGCACGGATACGACCGGCGTTGATACCGATACCGGCCCGCAGCGAAACATATTTAACAATCGCTGAAGTGGTTGCGCTAATAGAGTCGAGGCTGTCACCACACTCAATCAGTACGCATGAGCTGAACTGACGTGAAGGCGTACGTACACCCGCCATAATAGGCGTGGGTAGAGAGATCTTAAACAGTGAGATCGCGTCGTAGAAGCGCTTAACGTAATCCAAACGTGTGTCTTTTGGATAGTCAGCAAACAGGCACATACCAATTAATATGTAGAGCATCTGCGGGCTTTCGTAGACTTCTTTAGTGACGCGGTTTTGTACTAAGTACTTACCTTCAAGCTGTTTAACCGCAGCATATGAAAACGACATATCACGGCCGTGATCGATGTACTCGTCGAGTTCATCAAATTCAGCTCTATCGTAATCACGTAGAATATGGCTGTCGTAACGCTCTGCTTGAGTTTGCTTAGTGACGTGGTCAAACAAGTGCGGTGGCTCAAACTCACCATAAGCAATTTTACGTAAGTGGAAAATTGCTAAGCGCGCAGCCAGATATTGATAGTCTGGAGTGTCTTCAGAAATCAAATCAGCGGCAGCTTTAATAATGGTTTCGTGGATATCTTTAGTGCGGATCCCATTGTAAAACTGGATGTGCGATTTAAGCTCAACCTGCGATACTGAGACATTCTTTAAACCCATTGCAGCCCAATCAAGAACGCGATGAATTTTGTCCAATTCGATCGGCTCTTGGCGACCATCGCGCTTGGTTACTTTAATGGCGTTAAAGTCTGTCATAATGAGATCCTTAAGATTTTCACGTAAATTAGGGTTGAATATTTGCGAGTACTGTTGTAGTGCGGTCTTGCGACTGAAAACACACTATATAGTGGTTTTGGTCAGCGCGAGACGCAATATAGGGTATTGAGGCGCGAAGAGCAACCTATCAAAACGTGTCCTTCAATAGGTTTTTTAACCACGATGGCCTTATGCCGCGCACTGCTTGCGCTTGCAGAAAATCAAGTGATTTAAAAAAATATATCGCTTGTGTTTTCAATTTCAAGGAGCTACTCAGTGAGGAAAGTTAAGTCGTTTAAAAAGTAACCAAATAGCTAAGTCACTGGTTAAAGTTTTATTGTGAACCTGTCAATTTAAGGCCGTTTTTATGCAGCAGCTTGAGTTTTTTGAAATCCCCAGCCCGTGCATCAGTGTCTGCGAAGCGAATAATAAAGGCTATTGCAAAGGCTGTTTTCGTTCGCGTGATGAACGCTTGCATTGGCTTAAATTCAGTCATGCCGATAAACGTCATGTTGTACGCTTATGTCAGCAGCGCAAAGTGCGCGTATTAAAAGCCAAAGAGGCGGCGCTGCAAGAAGCTGCGCAAGAGTCTAATCTACCAGAACAGTCGAACCTGTTTTAAGCGCGCTCTGAGATTAAGAGCGCGCAAGCTTGAACTTATGAGAGATGTAAGTGTTGGGCGTCAGGAATATCCATTTCATGGTGACTGACAATGATTAATAAACCATCGGCTTGGCGCTGACGTAAGGCCGAGAGGACTTGATAGCTACTCGCACTGTCGAGTCCAGCAAAGGGCTCATCCACCAGCAGGATAGGGCGTTGTGCCAATAGTAAGCGGGCTAAGGCAACACGTCGTGCCTGACCTCCTGAGATTTGTGCACCGTATTCACCCAGTGCCGTCTCTAAACCGTTTTGCTCGCGTGCCCAATCAGCCAATGCCACATCAGCAAGAACGTCCCACAGTTGCTCATCGGTTGCTTGTGGATCAGCCAAACGCAAGTTACTGGCTAAGCTGCTATCGAAAATATCCAACTGCTGCGGCAGATAGCCAATGCATTCATCCAGCTGCCATTGCTCTGCCGGGCGCTGGTTGATTAGATAATTACCGCTAATAGGCTTCAGCGCATTGGCCAAGACTTTCAGTAGCGTGGTTTTACCGATGCCTGAGGCGCCGGTAATCAATAGTACTTGGCCGCTGTGCAGATCAATATTGATCGCTTCCGGACCATTTAAAGCGCCGGGGATGCGCGCGCTGAGTTTTTGGGTCTGTAAATGGAAGGGTGCGCTGGGGCGTGGCTTATCAATGTCTACCACAGCTTCAGTCTGCTGCTCATGTAACTGCATCAGTTGGTTAATGCGATCACGGGCCGCCTGGCTTTGCCCTAAACCAATAAAGCTGCCGGCCAGCGGTATTAAAGCTTCGTGAATACCCAGCAGTGCAAGTGCAGCGGCTAGCATCCAAGGCACGGTAATCAGTTCAGCTGAAACCAGAGGAATACCCGCCCAGATCAGGCAACCCAAACTCACGGTCAGAGCTAACTGCTGGATATAGGCTAATAAACTGGTCAGCTGCAGTTGTTGGCTGTGCTGCTCTTGGTAGTTTTCGTCGGCCTGTAAGGTGTCGTCTTGTTGGGTTTTCCAGCTTTGCCAGAGTGTCAATGAGGTTAACAGTGACAGTGATTCTAGAAAGTGTTCGCGGCGCACTTCAGCGGCTTGCACATCATGCAGCGCCAGCTTACGTCCGCGCCAAAACCCCAGCGCTGGAATAATCAGTAACGCCACCAGCAGACCAAAGCTGGCTGCTAGAGCTAACTGTGGATGCAGCCAATAGGTGAAAATCATATAAAATAAGACAATTAAACAGGCCCACAACCACGGCGCTAAAAACTGCAGAGGGAAGCGGTCAAGGCGATCAATATCAGCTACAAGGCGGTGCATGGTTGCTGCTGAGCCAGTGCTGTCCTGATTGACAGGCTTAGTACGCAAGGTCAGCGCATGAAACACTTGGCTGCGTAAGTCTTTGAGCAAAGACAAGGTGGCATGGTGCGAGGCAACACGTTCACCGTAACGGCCCGCAGTGCGCACAATAGCAAATAAGCGAATCATTGCCGCGGGGCGAAAGTAGTCAAAGGTAAATGAGCTACTGACCACTAAGCCAGCAATCGCTGATGCGGTAATAAACCAGCCCGAGGTTGCCAGTAAGGCAATGGCTGAGAACAGAGTTAACACACCCAGCAATAAAGCTAGATTCCAGCTGGCCTGTCGGCTGCGTAATAAAGTGCGTAAACGAATCGGTTTTAGCATGATGGCTGCTCCTGTGCAGATTGCAGAGCATGTAAGTCAATATGACGATCTAGCCATTGCAGTCCTTGCCATTGGTGGCTGACCAAAATCAAAGTTTTGCCTACGCTGAGTTTTTCCAGCAGCGCATGAATGGTGGCACTGGTGTCGGGGTCAAGGTGAGCCGTAGGTTCATCCAGTAACCAGACATGCGCGTCACGCAGTAAGAGTTGTGCAATGGCTAAACGACTCAGCTGACCACCGGATAAACCTAAGCCGCGCTCACCCAAAGGGGTGTTTAAGCCTTGTGGCAGCTTCTCAACTAAAGGCAGTAAATCCACATCACGCAATACATCCAGCAATTGCTGATCATTAGCGCTGGGCTGAGCGAGGCGCAAGTTATCGGCCAAGCTGCCACGTTTAAAGTTGGGCTGTTGTGATAAATAACCGAGCTGACTATGCCAGTCACTGCGCAATACATCTAACAGCGACTTTTGATTGACTTCAATGCGCCCTGAATATTCTATAAAGCCCAACAGAGCTAATAGTAGACTGGATTTTCCGCTACCACTTTCACCATGCAAGCCCACGCGCTCACCGGCAGCAATCTGCAAATCAATACTCGGTAGGCGTATACGTTTATTTTGCGCGGTAATACTGACGTGATTTAACGAGAGTGTTGGAGCTGCATCCAGTTGTAATGGCTGTTGACCGGGGTGCTGCCATGTATGTTGTTCTAACAGGGGCAACAATTCTTCAATAGCACCTTCAGCTTCTGCTTTAGCGTGATAGTCGGTACCCAGTTGACGCAAGGGCGCGTAAAACTCAGGCGCTAATAGCAGAATAAAGAGTGCGCCAACATAAGGTACAGGGACCACACCTTTTGACCAGGGTATAACACCCAGCAAACCTAAACCTAAGTACACCGCCACTAAAGCAATGGCCAAGGATGAGAACAACTCCAATATAGCGCCGGATAAAAAAGCTAAGCGCAGAACTTTCATGGTGGTATCACGGTACTTCGAGGCTGAGCTGTCAACATCATGCTGAGCTTGTGCGGTGGCTTTAAGATGTTGCAAGGTCGGCATACCGCGTACCCAGTCCAAAAAGCGACTGCTGAGTTGGCTCATGGCGGCCATCTGCTGCTGGCTGCTGCGACTGGCGGCACCCCCTACAAGAATCATAAACAGCGGCACTAAAGGTGCAGTCAACAGCATTAACACAGCGGCCAGCGTACTGTAAAAGAAAGCAGCAATACTGATCATGATTGGAATAATCAGCACCAGATAAAGTTGCACATAGTAGCGGCTGATATAGCCATCCAACGCATCCACTTGCTCTAATAACTGAGTACTCAGTGCACCGTCAGCCCCTAGGGTTTGTCGCTCAGGGCCGAGACCGGCGAGCGTACCCAGTAGACGTTTACGTAGTGCTTTACGTGCATCAAGACTGGCTGCTTGCGATAAGCGCTCGCGGACATATTGTGCGGTTGGGCGCAGAGTAAAGCACAAGGCTAAAGCAATCGCAGAACGCACATCAAAGACGGCACTTAAGTCAGCTCCTGTTTGTGAGTTCTCCAGCAGGCCGACAAACAGGTGAGCCAGTAACCAACTTTGCCCAATAAAAAGAAGGCCGCCAATTACAGCCAAGATTAAGGCTATATGTAAACGCTGAGCTTGCGGAGCAATAATTTGCTTGAGTTGCTTGCGTAATGTGCGTTTGAGCTGTTTTTCAGAGTTTTCTTGAGGGTTATCCACTGATTGAGCCATACCTATAAAAATGATCGCAGTGTTGCAGCTATATAAACATAAAGTGCTGCAAAGCATAAATGTGTCTTAATACTCGCACAGGAGTGTCAGTCTACTGGTGCGACATGTTGTCCATTCGTCTACTAAAAGTACGGCGAAAGTCCATTTAAGCCCGATGCCTATCATTATAAACGGCTATTTTAGCCGCATTTGAAAAATCGATAGTGTAAGATTCTGCGGTTAATGAAACTTTATAACATATTTAATCTGTAGCAGGGCTTGATTTATTGTCGCATGCAGATGATAATCATTGCTATTAAAGATAGCCGCTTGAATTAAGGAACCCCTATTTATGCAAGCAACAACTTTGCGCTCACTGCTTTTATGTTGTGTGGTGGTGAGTCCAGTCATTAGTGCTGCAACCGTAGAGCAAGCACTGAGCGAAAGTGAAAAACTCAGCCAAACCGCGCAAAGTTCTCAAAAACGCATTGAGCGTCTGGATGATGCCAGTCAAGCAATGCTGGAAGAATACAGTACTACCTTGGCGAAAGCCAAAGCGCTGGAAGGCTATAACGAGCAGGTTAACGAACTGATTGCCGCGCAGCATCAAGAGTTGGCCAGCTACAACCAGCAGCTGGATGAGTTGCAAGAAAGTGAAGCTGCAGTAATGCCACAAATGCGCCGGATGGTTGAAGTCTTGGCTGAATTTATCAACGCCGATGTACCATTTTTACCGCAAGAGCGTTCTGATCGTTTAGCGACACTGCAAGAGTTGATGCCACGTGCTGATGTCAGCATGGCAGAAAAATATCGCCGTATCCTCGAAGCCTACCAAATTGAAAGTGACTACGGTTACACCCTCGAAGCGTGGCGTGGTGAATTAGGCGAGGGCGATGAGCAGCGCAGTGTTGAGTTCTTACGCGTGGGTCGCACCATGCTGTATTACCAAACACCCAATGGTCATGAAAGCGGCTACTGGAATGCGCAGAACCGTACGTGGCAGGAGCTTGATAATAGTGTGCGTCGTCCACTGCAAAAAGCTATTGCCATTGCCCGTCAACAAAAAACGGCTGACTGGTTAGAACTGCCGATTAAAACCTTAGCGCTGGAGATGCAACCATGAAGCCGCTGTTATGGATGACCTGTGGCGTATTGCTCAGTTTTTCAGTACACGCCAACACCTTAACGCCGGATCAGCTACTGGAGCGTATTCGCAGTGAAAAAGGTACTGAAGAGCAACTCATGCAACAGCGCGAGCAACATTTTTTAGAGTCGCGTAATGAGCAAGCACAGTTATTAGCTGAAGCGAAAAAAGCCTTATCTAAACAAGAGTCGCGTGCTGCAGCGTTAAAGTCGACTTTTGCCGCTAATGAGCAAGAGTTAGCTGATCAAGAGCAAGTGCTGAAACAGCAAGTCGGCGATATGGGTGAATTATTTGCAGTCGTACGTCAAAGCGCAGGTGATCTTGCCGGACAGTGGCGCAGCAGCTTACTCAATGTGCAGTACCCTGAGCGTATTCAACAGCTTGAAGGTTTATCTAAAGGCCGCGCACTACCCAGCGCGACACAAATCGAAGAGTTCTGGTTAACAATACTCGAAGATATGACCGCAACCGGTCGTGTTGAGCGTGTTGCCGTGCCAGTGATTGCTGCCGACGGTGAGCGTCAAACTCAGGATGTTTATCGTGTTGGACCGTTTTCTGCTTATACAGAACAAGCGTTCTTAACCTTTAGTGAAGGTGATAATGCTTTCCGTGCTTTACCTAAGCAGCCATCCGGTCTGAGTCGAGTTAAAGAGTGGGCCGCTAGCAGTGATGCTGTTGTTGTCCTACCCATGGACCCAACACGTGGCTCACTGATTGAGCAACTTCAGCGCAAACCGTCGATGCTCGATCGTTTACGCCAAGGGGGTTTAGTCGGTTGGGTGATTGTGGCATTGGGTGTGTTTGGTTTCCTCTTGGCGGCATGGCGTTTACTGGGTTTAATGCGCGTGGTGCGCAGTGTGCGTGTGCAAATGCGTAATCTGTCTAAGCCGACCCGTGATAATCCGCTGGGTCGTGTCTTAAGCGTACTAGGTCCAAATCCGCAGCTGTCCGATTTAGAAACCCTTGAGCTGAAGCTTGACGAAGCGGTGATGCAAGAAGTACCGCAGTTAGAAAAAGGCCAAGGTCTGCTTAAGTTATTAGCCGCAGTTGCACCTTTACTCGGTTTGCTCGGTACGGTGACGGGGATGATTATTACTTTCCAGGCCATTACCCAAAGCGGTGGCGGTGATTCACGCTTAATGGCTGACGGTATCTCGCAAGCCTTGGTAACCACTGTTGAAGGCTTGGTTGTCGCGATTCCATTATTGTTCTTACACAGCATCTTAAGTGCACGCAGCAAGTCTGTTGTGCAGCTTTTAGAGCAGCAGTGCGTCGGTCTATTAGCGCTGCATATGTCAGGAAGCAAGCGCAGTGAGTAATTGGCAAAGCACCTGGTTTTGGCTGATTGATAGCAGTCATGCCTTACTCGATCTCATGAGCGCTGGCGGCATTGTGATGTGGCTGCTAGCGGGCTTATGTGTACTGTTTTGGACGCTGGTTTTAGAGCGTTTTTGGTACACCTATCGCCACTTTCCAAGTTGGGCACAAGAGCGGCGTGTTGCTTGGAAAACAATCAGTTTCGATGCCGGTAGCAATACGGCTTGGCCCTATGCAGTACGTGCTGCTTGGTTAGCGCAAGCGCGTGAGCAATTAATTCGACCGCTTTCAGTCACCCGTACACTTGTGGCGATGTTCCCGCTGTTGGGCTTGCTCGGTACGGTGACCGGTATGGTGGCTGTATTTGAAGTGCTGTCAATGAGTGGTAGTGGTAACCCGCGTGCGATGGCCGGTGGTGTTTGGCAAGCGACATTACCGACTTTAGCCGGCATGGTATTGGCAATCGGTGGTTTATTTATTTTGGCCCGTTTAGAGCGTAATGCGCGACGTGCTATTGGGCAGTTGGCTGACCAACTGCGTCATGGATAAGGATTAGACGATGAGAATGCGTCGCTACAGTCATCAAGCTGAAGAAGAGCCAGGGATTGATTTAACACCGATGCTGGATGTGGTGTTTATTATGCTGATCTTCTTTATTGTTACCAGCTCCTTTATTAAAGAGTCGGGTGTTGAGGTCAATCGCCCACAAGCCGATACCGCCACTTCGCAAGAGAAAGGTAATATTTTGATTGCCGTGACTGCCGATGGCCAAGTCTGGCTGGATAAACAAGTGGTCGATGTCCGCAGTGTACGGGCGCATGTTGAACGTATGCGTCAAGAGCAGCCAGAAGGTGTGGTTGTGGTGCAAGCGGATCAAGATGCACGTACGGGTTTAGTCGTGCAAGTGATGGACCAAGCGCGCTTAGCAGGTGTGCATGATGTGGTCTTAGCTGCTTCGACGGAGTCGCAGTAATGCGTTGGCTGTGGTCTTTTTTAGCTGCAATGGCTGTGGTTTTTGGCAGCTTTGTCTTGATGCTGGTGATGATTTTTCCACCTAAAAGCAAAGTTGAAGAACCACCGCTGCAAATGGGACGCTTTGTACCGAAACTACAGCAGGAGTCCAGCGATCCGAGTCGTGCACGCCAGCAAATGCCTGAGAAGCCGGTTGAGCCACAGCCAGAAACACCGCCGGCACAACAAGCGCCGCAGCCACCCCGTACACCACAAATGGCCTCGCTGGATTTAGCCGTACCGCAACTGTCCAGTAGTGTCAGTATTTCAGCAGCATCAGCGCCCAGCTTGCAAGGCTTAACCGCCCAAGCGGCTGCGCCTGCAGCACCCGCGGCTCCAGCCGCAAGCGCAGCCGAAAGTGCGCCAAGCAATGATGCTGAAGTGATACCGCTCAATGAAGTGCTACCGGTGTACCCTGATAATGCGCGCCGTCGCGGTATTGAAGGTTACGTGAAGCTGGCTTTTACTATTACCCCAGATGGCAAAGTAGAAAATGTGCGCGTGGTAGAGTCATCGCCTGCGAATGTCTTTGATCGTGAAGCGCGCCGTGCCGCTGTACGCTGGCGTTTTAGCCCACGTAATGAAGGTGGCCGTTCGGTTGCCCGTGAAGCAGTGAAAACCTTGCAGTTTCGTCTAGAAAAGAGAGGGCGGTAACATGCGTCGCTTATTATTAGCTGTCTGTGTATGTGCTTTGACTGTGCAAGCTGCTTCAGCACAAAGTATCGCCCCCGATGTGTTCCGTGCCTTGCAAACCTCGCAGGCTGCACAGCAGGCAGGCAAGTTTGCTGAAGCAGAACAGGCGTTACGTGCTGTTAAGGCTCAACCCGACAGCTTAGAGCAAGCGCTGGTTTGGCGCAGTCAGGGTTATTTAGCATGGGCGCAAGGCAATATTAAGCCTGCTATTACCGCACTGAATAAAGCGCTGCAAAGCGGCCAATTGACTGCCGAGCAAATTACCGAAGATCAACTGAATTTAGCCAAGCTCAACTTTTCTGCAAAGAACTACCAGCAAGCGCTGCACTATCTGCAAAAAGTCGCACAAACCAATGAAGTGCTAGAGATGCAGATTGAAGCCTGGCAAGGGCTGGGACGTTTAGATAAAGCCTTACCCTTGGCCGAGCGCTATTTAAAAAGCAAAAGTACCATCAGTGATAACTGGTTACAGTTTATGGTCGGTGCCAATGCCGAGCTCAAACGTTATACAGAAGCCGAGAAATGGCAAAAGCGCGTATTGCAGCGCAGTCCAGATAAAATAAATGCTTGGAAACAGCTGGCTGGATTACAGCAAATGGCCAATCAGCACAGCAAAGCCTTAGCCACGCTGCGTACCGCCTACACTAAGGGCATTAGCTTTAAACAGTCTGATCTCGACAGCTTAATTGCTCTGGCTTCTGCATCCGATCAGCCGTGGCAAGCCGCACGACTATTAGATGGCATGCTAAAAAGCGGATTGATGAATTCTAACCAGTCAACCCAAGAGCGCTTAGCTCAACTGCATTGGCAAGCACGTGACTATAAAAATGCCAGCAAACAGTACAGTCAACTAGCCAAGCAAAGCGGCAAAGGCCAACACTGGCTGAGCTTAGCGCAGCTGGAAATCCAACAAGGCCACTGGAATGCAGGCCTGCAAGCCCTCGCATCAGCAGAAAAAGCCGGTGCCAATCAACAACAAGTCCGCTCATGGCGCGACTGGGCGCAAAGTCGGATTGAGCTGGAGCAGCAGAGCAACCGAATCGCCAACAAATAAGGCAGACACACTGCCATCTCGCCATAAAGTGATTCATCCGACATCACGATGTGTAAGTAGAGCATGCTCTGGTACGAGTAGAGCAGACGCCTACGCAAAACTCTCACAAGCCAAAGCCGTGTTAATGTTCTTTGGTGCTAAGCTGTCTTGAGCTTGTATGAGGTATTGAAATGGCATGCTTTTATGGCTTGCTGTCAATTCTCTGTGAGATCAGTAAAGTGCGCAGTGACACTCCGCTAATTCATTTACACTGACAGTTATACTTTATAATTGTTACGGATTTTTTATGACGCAACAGACACCACAATACTCTACCGCAAGCGATCTCAGCAGTGACCCCATACGTTGGCGGATTCTTGCTGTGTTACTGATGGCGATTTTCATGTCGCTGATGAGTGTCAGTGTGGTCAATGTGGCTTTAGCCTCGATTCAAGACGCATTGCACGCCAGCCTGTCTGATATTCAATGGGTGCTGTCTGGCTATGCCCTGACCTTCGGTGTGGTTCTGGTGAGTGCAGGGCGAGCAGGGGATTTAATGGGGCGTGGCGGCATTTTTATCCTTGGCGCAGTTATCTTTACTCTTGCTTCAATTGCCGCTGGCTTAGCGCCGGATACGCAATGGCTGAATGGCGCGCGCTTTGTTCAGGGTGTTGGCTCAGGGTTTATGAATCCTCAAGCAGTGGGTATGATTCAGCAATATTTTCGTGGCCCGGAACGCGGTCGCGCCTTTGGTTTTTTTGGCACCACAGTGGGGGTTTCTGTTGCTATTGGCCCTGTTATTGGTGGGCTCTTGATTCAACTGGGTGGCTTAGACATCGGTTGGCGACTGACGTTCTTGATTAACGTGCCTGTGGGGATATTAATCATAGTACTGGCGTTATTGTGGTTTCCACGTCCCTTAATCCACAAGCCCAAATCGCAGGAACACAAAGGCTTGAGTTCTTTGGACCCCATCGGAGCTCTATTGTTGGGGCTAGGCGTGTTGGCAGTGCTCTACCCCTTTGTTGGCTCGGATCCATCTGGACTTATATGGTTGCTACTGCCAGCCGGGTTGCTCTTATTTTACCTGTGGGCGAGGTGGGAACGCTGGTATACCCAGCGTGGCTATAGTCCTATGGTGGATTTAAAGATTTTTGCCATCTCAAGCTATCGCAACGGCAGCATTATTATGAGCTTGTACTTTTTAGGCATGACCAGCGTCTGGGTTTTAATTCCTTTATATGTACAGCAAGGCCTAGGCTTTTCAGCTTTTGAGGCAGGCATGGTGGGTATTCCATCGGCGCTACTCTCGGCCTATTCGGCCAATTGGGCAGGTAAGCGAGTTAATCACTACGGACGTAAAATTGTTATTGGTGGTTTAGGCTTTGCTATTTTCGGCATGCTATCCACTATTGCCGTGGTGTTTTTACATGAGTATCTGGATTTAAGTATTTGGTGGCTCTTGCTCAGCTTAGCTTTTTTTGGTCTAGGACAAGGCTCGGTGGTCAGCCCTAACCAAACCCTGACTCTTGCAGAAGTGCCCTTATCCTACGCAGGTAGCTCAGGCGCTATTATGCAAACGGGGCAACGCATCGGTACTTCGGTGGGTATTGCCGTCATCACTGCGATTGTCTTTGCTGTGCTTCCCCATAGCTCATGGTCGATTGCGGTGAGTGTTGGGTTGCTGGCGGTTACGCTGGTGATCTTGTCCGCGTTAGCCATGGCCATTAAGGATTTGCGTGATCGGCGGGGGCTTTAACTTATATCTGATATTTTAATAGCCTGTCTGTATCAGTATCTCTGCCAAGCGGGCTATGCCCGCACTGGTTATCTATCAAGCACATTAAGGCTATAAGTCCCTAAGCTTCCCGAAATAATTGGCCACTACAGGTGCTAATTTCTCCTGAGGCATAATCAATCCAGCGCGCTAAACTGCTTTTGTAATCGTTTTGATGCAGTCATAACTGATATTAGGTAGCGCCTGAGTGAATATCATCATTTTTAGCAGGCTAAAGTTGTTTTATTTGGAGAGTGCGCTATTGATGAGCTGCTACCGCAAGCTTAGGCGCAGCTGATCGTTAGAAAGGTGTGATGGCTGGACGCTTACATCAGTCCTGCTTAGTACCGTTCTTTTTATGTTGAACACAAACATCACAGAATCTCTGCCAACCCCTCATACGCCTGCAAATCCTCAACACTGTCCACCTCCAGCCAGCCGCGGTTAATCAGGGCGGCTTGTACCTGCCAGCCGCTATCAATCATATTTTGTATCAGGCTGGTCATATACATATTGTTAAAATCCTTACCATCGTACTGCGCAGTTTTATCCAGCCCGTGGTAATGCGCGATAAAGTCAGCCACTTTATGGCCAGCGATTTTAATTAAACCAATATATTGCGCTTGAGCGTCAGCACGGTTGTTGGGCTTTTTACCCAGTTCGCTGACTTTACCGTTGGCATCCATTTTAAAGGTTTCAGCATCATCGAGAGGGTTGTCCATGCGCATTTTCCACAGCTCGTACCAATCCAAATCAGCAGCGACCACCACATCACCCTCTGTGGCTAATAGTTTCTCAAACACTTCGGGGCGATAAACGATATCGCCATAGCTGATAATCAGGTCTTCACCGGCCTGCATAAAATCTTGCGCGGCAAATAAGGTGCCGACCATATTGGTGCTGGCGTAATGCTCGTTGCGGTACTGCGCAATGCCAGGTGCGACTAATGCAGCTTGTAGATAGCCAGCGGCGAGGGCGATATCGTTTTGTTTGACGCCACAGTGCGCAAGAGCTTCGAGCTGATGATGCAGCAAGGGTTTGCCTTTCAGGGCGACCATGCATTTGGGTTTGTCGTCGGTATAGGGGCGTAAACGTGTGCCTTGTCCGGCGGCTAAAATAATAACTTTCATAACAATCCTTATCCGTGTCAGCGGTTTAAATGTTGGCTGAGCAGTTGCTGGTCGGCGAGTTGAAACTCAGTCTCACGCTCGGGGTGCCACATGATGCCGAGCCAAGCTAAGTTTGGGCACTGCACCGCCTCAATGGCACCATCGGTACTGGTGGCGAGAATCTCTAGGTCTGGAGCCAGTGTCGCGCGGGTGATGGCTTGATTATGGTAGCTGTTCACTTCCTGATAGCCGTACTGCTGCGCCCAATCGCCTTCCAGAGAGTGTCGAGTCGCAACATGTCCGCTGACGGTGACTAGGCTGCCACCTAAATAATGATTGAGCATTTGCATGCCACGACACACACCGAGTACAGGTAACTGTTTGGCTTTGGCGTAATCCAGTAACTGGGTTTCTAGCCTATCGCGCGCAGGCGCTTGGCCAATATCATTACCACCGCTGAGGACAATGGCGTCCGGCTGTAACTGGGCTAAATAGTCAGGCTGACCGGCTAAAGCGCTACAGAGGGGGATAGGTAAAAAGCCTAAAGAGAATAGCAGCTGCGCCCAGCGCACATCCAAAGCATCGCGCTCTTCATCGCGACCGGGCACGGCATCGAGACGTTGGCTGATTAGAATACGTTTCATTTAATACAATACTCGAATGGTTTCACCGGCTGGGTCCAGCTCTAAGGTATGGGCGCGTTGGTAGGCTTTATACAATTGCTCACCCACACCAATCGCCGCTGGCAGACTGAACTCGGCTGAACGAATCGCCATATGCGAGTTAGCACCGCCATACATAGTGATTAATCCGGCAATATTTTGGCTAAAGAGCCAGTCATAACCTGGGTCAGCTTGTGGGATGAGTACGATACAGCCCGCCACTGACAGCTGCTGTTGCTGAGTTTGTTGCACTTGTATCACCGGCGCTGTGACGCGTGCAGTGCCAATATAGTTAGGCTTTTCTGCAGTCAGAATAAAGGCACTGAAATCAGCTGTATTACATAACAACGGCGGCAACTGGCAGGCGCGACTGACCTTGCGCTCATGCTGATGATGTTGGCTGGCATCTTTAAGTCGTTGCGTCAGGTTGGAGGTGGGCAGGTTGGAGTTAAAGCCGCAGAGCAACTCGTCCAGCGAAAGATTGGCGAGCTCTTCGCTGCTTAAATTATAGTGACGACCTTCTGCTGCTAACAATGTCAGCGCGACTGACAGGGTGCGGGTGAAAATAAATTTAGCTTTTTCACGGCCTTCAATTGCACTGACTAAAAAATCTTCCAGCTCGACATCGGTGGCCTGTAAACCCATATCTCTAAGCTGATTAAAAAAGTCAGCTTTCGCGAGGTGCCATTGCTGAACTTTATTCGATGCTACTTTAGGCGCTTGGGCCTGCTCAACTAAGGGTTTTAAAAACAGCTCTGGATGATCCCAGTAAGCCGGCGAGGTGATGTCGTATGTACCGGGACGCAGATGGCCATAATCAGCGACAAAACTATCCCAGCTTTTTTCATTCTGCGCGGTACGCCACGCATCCGCGCCTAATTCGTGGGAGACGGTTTGTACAGTTTCCATAAAGCCATCTCGCGCATCGACACTTAACCAACCGGCTTCCACGCCTTCTTTAAGCAGCGTCACCGCAACAAAACCACTGCGCGCCAGATGGGCAAAAGGCAGTGTGCCGTAGGTTTTGCAGTTATCCAGTAAGAGGCGAATTTGCTCTGCGCGGGGCAGGTGGGTTTGCTCGATGATGGCGGTATGACGTTGTTGCAATGTCTGCAGTACCGCTAAATCATTCTGCGTGCGCGTTAAAGCCTGCTGGGTAATGGCTAATAAGCCTTGTTTGAGCTGACTGATTTCATCGGCACTCAGGCCGGCATGTTCCAGCAAACGCTGTTCCCACTGTGCAAACTGCGGTCCAACACAGGTGGGCAGCACATCAAACTCAACTTTGTCGTGCAGGTGCGGGTGCTTTTCCAGCCAGTTTAAGTAAAAGTTAACCAGCTTTTCTGTGAGTGGGTCAGACAAATTGCTGGGAATAAAAGAGTTAAAACTAGCACGGATATCAATATAGGGTTTACCGGCAAACTGACGCAGCAAAGGTTGCGGGCGCACATCTTTATAACCGTACTCAGCCCGTTGTTGTGCCCAGATATCGTTTAAAATCAGATGCTGGTAGAGGCTCACCGCCAGTTGACCGGGATTGGTGCCAATGATTTCTGCTGGATTCCAGTCTGGCATAATTCCAAACAAGGCTTTAGTGCCCTGAATCTGCGGCGCTGGTGTTTGTAATTGCTGCCAGTAGGCACAGGCCTTAGCTTGCAGTTCCAGCACATGCTGGGTGGCCTGTTCTGCATCTAAGCGCTCCGCCGCCGCAATGGGGCGCACTTGTAAAAGATAGACGTGCCCTTGATGGCTCAGCGCAAACTCAATATCCAGCGCATCGTAATTGAGGATTAATTCAACTTCTTTGATGGCGTCAATCAGCGGAATTAAGTAATCCACGGGGATATCCGTGAGCTCAGCATCTTTACGTAAATACAAGGATTTATGCTGCTGGGCATAGCCTGAAGTAATGCTCTCAGTATCACCACTTTCATCATAATTCACGCTGTAAAAAGGCGCGGCATGCTCCAATGTGCGGGTAAAGGCCACACCGCTTAAACGCACATCTTGCACCATCGGCTGGACCAGCACTTGGTCATCCGGCTGGCAGTCAGCGTATGAGTGAATCACTTCGATAATGGCGTCTGCGAGTGCTTGCGTCGGTTCAACGTTCAATACGCTGGTATAGGCACCTGCATTGGAATGGGTAAAGGCATCTTCACTTTTAGCACTGGAGCGCACCACCAAGCGTTGCTGCTGGAAGGTTGTTTGAATGCGTTGCAGTACGTGTTCTGGCTGCGCGTGCCAATCTGCTACTGTGAAAGCGACCTGCTCCAGCACGATGGAGCGTTTTACCATAGGGCTTAAACGAGCAAGGGTTTCGGCTTTGGTGCCTAAGATAAAGTGCGCGATATCTTTAGGTTCATTGAGTTCGGCCCAATCGCCTTGCACATCCACCACGGCAGTACTGGCACCTTGCAGGCGTAACCACTCAACCAGATCTGATAAAGACAGCGTTTCCAGTGAGGGTTGCGTGTGCTGTTGTAAGTTACGTAAAGCTGCCAAAGCAGCGCCTTGAAAGCGCACTAAGCCAATAAATTCACCGTGTGCCCATTCCACAGGTAAGCTTTGACCTGCTCGTAAAACAGCGCCGTCTGCGACTATTACTTTTTCTGCCGCATTTAAATCCTGCTCGGTACGCCCGACAAAACGCTGTTTCCAGTGACTGTCATACACCACGGTGATATCAGCTGTGGAATGCTTCAGCTGCTCTAAAACGCTGGGGCGATATAAAATATCTGCATAGCTGGCAATCACTGCCTGGCTTGATAAATCAGCGCTTAATAAAGAATAACCACTGCCTGAGGTTTGCCACTTGGGGTTAGTGCAAAAAGTGGCGCGTCCTGATAATTTTTTAAACTCTTCAGCCGCGTAACCGACAACGACCTGTGGGCAAGCATCAGTGGCTTCTAATGCACTGATTTGCCAATCAAATAAGCTACGACCATTCACTTGGGCTAATAGAGCAGGTTGCTCACCCTTGTGGGGCTTACCAGCAGCCAGAATAATTAGATTTTCACTGCTCACGGTTAGCACCTAAGACGTCTTTAATATCATCAATGATGCGCTCAGAAGGCAGCTTATCCTGATAGAAAGGATAAATATCGCTGACTAAAAAGCTGTAATGCTCTTGCTTTAACTCAGCTTGCCCCGCTAGCAAACTCATAATAAAGCGCTCGATATTGTCCATGTTTTTTGCAGTCTGGCAGGCTTCATAGGCCTGTAAGCCCATGGCATTAAACTGTTCCTGAAAGCTGTTTTTAAAATCAATGTACATCACCGGTTTTTCGGTAAACAAATACTCAACCAAGAAAGAACTGCTGTCGTGCAACATGGCATCTGAGCCGAGAAACAAGTCTAAATATTCACCTTCATCCAGCTGTGAAAAACCCGATGTTTGCCAGAACAGATAATAGGCATTGGTTTTTTCTTCACCCCAGTCAGGGTGGTCATCGAGCTTGGATTTAAGCAGCGGGTGCGGCTTAAAGGAGATATGTAAGCGGTCCTGATATTTCACTGCGATATTTTTGAGATAATCAGCCACAAATAAAAAGCTGCCAAGATTGGGTCTTACATTCTCAAAAATAGAGTGGTGCGGCGCCCAAATCAGTTTGATTTTGTCAGCGCTGTTATTGTGCCAAGCGCTTTGTTCGCGCTGTTTGGTATACAGCTTCTCGCAGGAGGGGTAACCACTGAGAAACCATTGATGGCTGTCGGCTGATGAGACTTCAAGCGCTTTGTCGTAGGAAACTTTATGCGGTAAATAGGTACGCAGCATGGAGTTATAAAAGTCGGTATTGTAAAAGCTATCATCGCCATCCCAAGAGTAAATCATATAAAAATAGGGGATATAAAAAGACAGATAATTCTTAAACACTTCGCCAAAAAAAGTATCCGAAGCCTCAGGGTACGGGCAGGAGAAATACACTAAGTCAGGTTTTAACTCTTCAATTTGCGTGACCGAGTGGCTGGTATTTTCATTAGCTACGGCATACACAGTGTAATTTTTATTTAAAAAGTACGCGATGGTTTTATTCTGCACTTCCAGCGTTCTGCTGCGTGATATTTCGGTGCTGCCATCGTAGGTTACAAAAGGCACCACCAAAATCACCGGTTCAAAAAAATCATCATCAAGCATTCTTTGAAAGACTTCATCGGCTTTCCAAGTATTTTCATGCAAGACCAAAAACACCACACGGACTTTTTTCTTGCCTTGCAAACTGGCCAACAGTTCTTGATGCTTAATGCGCATCTGTTGCACAAGTTGATTGCGTGGCGTGTCTGTGGCTTGAGAATATACAGCTTGGTTGTCGAGAGGAGAATTCATGATTGACCTTGAATGTATTGGCTCAACTAATGGGTGCTGTGCTTACACAAGCACACTCACAGTGACATCTAACACAATAATTAACCACCGCTGATCCGCGACTGATAAGCACATCGCCCAAAGTAACAAATGGTCGATATTATAGCTATTTTATGTACGGCAGCGGTTTAAAGAGTGCGATGAGTTGCGCAGAGTAGGGTAGGCAAATACTTTATTTTAGGCAATAAAAAACCCCAGCCGAGGCTGGGGTTTTTGTACAACACACAGTCTTAAGACTGCTAAACCATTCGATTAGATGTTATCGAACTGGCTCATTGTGTTGTCTTCACCGCTTGCTTTCAGTGCTGCGTCACCAGAGAAGTACTCTTTATGACTATCACCGATGTCAGAACCCGCCATGTTTTGGTGACGTACGCACGCAATACCTTGACGAATTTCTTTACGCTGAACACCTTCAACGTAAGCCAACATACCTTGCTCACCGAAGTAACCTTTAGCCAAGTTGTCAGTAGACAACGCAGCAGTGTGGTAGGTAGGTAGAGTGATCAAGTGGTGGAAGATACCTGCTTCACGAGCAGCATCTTTCTGGAAGCTCTGGATGCGAGCATCAGCTTCGTTGCACAATGGAGTACCATCGTAGTCAGCGCTCATTAGACGTGCGCGATCGTACGCAGTAACGTCTTTAGAAGCTGCTGCCCAGTCATCGTACACTTGCTGACGGAAGTTTAGAGTCCAGTTGAACGATGGGCTGTTGTTGTAAACCAGTTTAGCATCAGGAACTGCCTTACGGATTTCATCAACCATTGCTTTGATCTGGCCAACGTGTGGCATTTCAGTTTCGATCCACAGCAAGTCAGCACCGTTCTGCAATGAAGTAATGCAGTCTAGTACAACACGCTCAACACCTGTGTTCTCACGGAACTGGAACAAACCGCTCGCTAAACGTGCTGGTTTCAGCAGTTTACCGTCAGACTTGATTACAACGTCACCGTTTTCGATGTCGCTAGCGTCGTTGATGAATGTACCATCAATGAAGCTGTTGTATTGGTCGCCTAGGTCGCCTGGCTCATTTGTTACTGCGATCTGCTTAGTTAAGCCAGCACCCAGTGAGTCAGTACGTGCAACGATAACACCGTCGTCAACGCCTAATTCTAGGAACGCGTAACGCACAGCGTTGATTTTAGCTAGGAAGTCAGCGTGTGGAACGGTTACTTTACCGTCCTGGTGACCACATTGCTTCTCATCAGATACTTGGTTCTCGATCTGAATCGCAGCAGCACCTGCCTCGATCATTTGCTTAGCCATCAAGTAGGTAGCTTCTTCGTTACCGAAACCAGCATCAATGTCAGCAATGATTGGTACAACGTGAGTTTCGAAGTTTTCGATCTGATCTAACAGAGATTTTTCTTCAGCAGCGTTACCAGTAGCACGTGCTTTGTCTAAAGCAGTGAACAGTAAGTCTAATTCACGTGTGTCAGCTTGACGCAAGAACGTGTACAGCTCAGCAATTAACGCAGCAACAGAGTTCTTCTCGTGCATTGACTGGTCAGGCAGTGGGCCGAACTCAGAACGCAGAGCAGCAACCATCCAACCTGACAGGTAGAGGTAGCGTTTGTTAGTGGTTTTCAAGTGCTTTTTGATAGCGATCAGTTTTTGCTGACCGATGAAACCGTGCCAGCAACCCAGTGACTGAGTGTAAACTGATGAGTCGGCATCGTACTCAGCCATATCTTTACGCATGATAGCTGCAGTGTACTTAGCGATTTCTAAACCAGTTTGGAAACGGTTCTGAATACGCATACGAGCGGCAGACTCGGGGTTAATCGCGCTCCAGCCATTTCCAGCTTTTTCTTTAAGAGCGGCAATTGCCTTAATTTCGTTTTGATAAGTTGACATGGTCAATCCTTCAAATGAGTAAAGTGAGTTTGAGCACCGACTGCCCACACACAACCTGCTATTGCTGGAAGTATTATTTGCGGGTTCGCTTCCACTGAAGTGCCGATAATTGATCAGAACAGAGTGTCTTAAAGGAGGGGTAGCGATCAGATAAAATGGCTGCTGCATTAAGTCGTGATATCTACAACTTAACATCCGCAAACGCGACTCACTGTAGTGAGATATCTGATGCATCATTGATGCATATTGCTTCCCCGTCCCTCAGGACAACAACGTACTGGTCGCAACCTCGTTAAAGCATCTTTTGGATGTAGTTAACACAAAATCAACTCTCAAGTACTGTTAAGTCGATTTTGGAACGCTGATTAAGGCGCTCTGGCTAGCGGGAGCGGGGCTATGATGCGCTTTAGTGAGCCGTTCGTCAAATGTTTTGTAGTGTTATTTTGATGGCACTACATATTTTAAATGTAATAATCTGTGTAAAGTTAATCTAATACATTAACTTTGATCTGTAACTGGTTGTTTTCTCGTCCCGTACTGTAGCTCTTTTGCGTAAAGCCATCTTGACGATAATTACTGTCTTGTTGGCTGCCGCTGACGTTAATCCACTCACCAATACGCCCAGTGACACGACTTGAGGTGTTTTGCGTATCAATCACATCTTTGTATTCTCGACTGCGGCGATCATTTTGGCTGTTGATATCGATCTGCACATTGTCACCGACCAAGGTTGCAGTCACATAAAATCCTTGATTGACTGAGCGATACTCGGTGTGCTCTTGGATCTGGCCATAAGGCCCGCGCTGAGTTGAGCGTAACGGAACACTTTGACCTATTTGTATAAGCGCGGCAGAGCCTTCTAGGGTTTGCACTGTTTGCAGTGAACCGTCGCGACTGTGTGTGTTGCGGTTGATGATACGGACTTGGTTGCGACCTTGCTGTTCACCTTGGCCAATCACAATGTCGCCATGGCGGCCGCTGAGTGTGCCGTCAGCACGATAGCCGCGTTGATTGTTGTTTTGATTGCCTTGGGTGTCGACGCTAATCAATAAACGCCGTGGCTGGGTATCAATTTTTGCCAGTACTGCGCGCAGTTCTGCGATCTTGTCGGCGCTGGCATTGACTACCAATTGGTTACCGTAGGCCGTCGCTCGTCCGCCTGGACTCAGAATAGAGTTGGCGATGGGTAGCATGTCTTCGGCTAAACGAAAGTTCAGTTGGATCACCTCACTTGCGGCAAGTGCTAGATTGCCACTGCAGGCGAGGATAAATACTATAAAGAAACGGGTGAGGGCGGTCATAACGGTGGACTCCGTAAAGTTAATATCACTTTGGCTGACAGTCCATCACTGCGGTTAAACGTATGGCTTGCAGTCAGCAGGCTAGATCAATTAATAGATCCCCGCTGTCTGCAAGCGACTGCGTTTAATTATACTTTAATGGGCTGTGCCTCATCGCTGTTACGCAGCATATCAATATGAGGAATGCCTGCTTCCAGAAACTCTTCGCTGACCACAGTAAAGCCTAAACGCTCATAAAAGCCTGCAGCATGCACTTGTGCGGTTAAGATTTGTTGTCTTAAACCCAAACGCTCAGCTTCTGCAACAGCTGCCATCAGCAATTTCTCACCAATATGCAGGCCGCGCCAGTCTTTTAAAACAGACACGCGACCAATGCAGCCTTCTGCAAGCAGTCGAGCAGTGCCCACCGCGAAGTCACCTTCGTAGGCTAGAAAATGGGTCGCGCTAGCATCGTCGCTATCCCATTCTTGTTCAGGTGTGACGCCTTGCTCTTGAATAAATACGCTTTCACGAATACGGCGTAAATCAGCATTATCTCTATGCCAATCAGCAATGCGAATCTGCAAATCACTCATCGATACACTCCAGACTTCCTTGTTTAATCAGTTCACAGAGCAATGTATTTGCTTCTGCATCATCAAGCCAAGGCTTTAAGTTATCTATATGCATAGCATCTGCGCTGCAGAGCAGGTCCAGCAATTGGACTAAATGCTCACTAATAATACGGCTATTACCACTGACAAAGAATACTAACGCAGGTTCAGTATCCAATTGTATATGGCTCCATGCCAAGCGGGCCGTTGGGTTGCGAGTATAAACCGCACCTTGTTCAAGCTCGTTTTTTAAGTCTTCTACGCTGATATCATCGCCAATTAACAGATCAGGGTAGCGAGGGTCGGTCATATACTGGCCAAACCAGGTCAGCAACATACGGTCATCATCCAGTTGTTCACGCATTAATTGGCGTAAACGCTGGATATCTTCTGGGCGAATATAATTGCTGTTACTCACAGGTGACATATCAGCATCGCCGTAGCGTTGCTCGTCAGGTAAGAAACGCGCGACAAAATCCGCGAAATGCGTGACCACTTCAGCAGTAGAAGGTGCGCGAAAACCCACAGACCAGGTCATGCACTCTGTTTTCGCAATGCCCCAATGCGCTAAGCGCGGTGGTAAATAGAGCATATCGCCGGGCTCTAATACCCACTCATCGGTTTGCTCAAAACCATCGAGGATGCGTAAGTCAGGGTGTTTAAGTAATGGGCTATCAGCATCGCACATCTGGCCCACTTTCCATTGGCGTTGGCCTTCTGCTTGCAATAAGAACACATCATAGTTGTCGTAGTGTGGGCCGACGCTGCCACCGGGCACGGCAAAGCTGATCATCACATCATCAACGCGCCAGCTCGGCAGAAACTTAAAGTGCTCAAGGACTTCAGCAACATCAGGGTTGAATTGATCCACTGCTTGTACTAACAGCGTCCAATCACGCTCGGGCAATGAGCTGTAGGTTTCATCATCAAAGGGGCCCTGCTTAAGCTCCCAAGGCGTTTCGCCGTGCTCTAAGACAATGCGTGACTCAACCAGCTCTTCCAGCGATAGGCCTGCTAAATCGTTACCATCGATGGGGCTGACAAAATCGGCAATGGCTTTACGAATCAGCAGTGGTTTTTTCTGCCAATAATCGCGTAAAAAAACTTCAGCACTGATGCCACCTAGAATGTCGAGTGGTGTATTAAGTGAGTTGGACACGTGATTGCTTCCGAAATAGACACTGAAAATAAAACGCCCGGGTTTAGCCGGGCGTTAAGACTCTGAAGAAATGTTAAACGCGCTTAGCTTGTGCGCCTGCATTACCAATATAGTTGGCAGGGGTCAGGGCACGCAATTGCACTTTTGCCTCTTCAGGCAGATCTAAGGTTTCAATAAAGGTTTGCAGCACTTCTGCACTGATACCTTTACCGCGAGTTAGATCTTTAAGTTTTTCATAGGGGTTTTCGATGCCGTAGCGACGCATCACAGTCTGTACCGGCTCAGCTAACACTTCCCAGCAATTATCGAGATCTTCAGCGATTTTCGCTGCGTTGAGCTCAAGCTTGCTGACACCTTTAAGGGTCGCTTCATAAGCAATTACACTGTGCGCCATACCTACGCCGAGGTTACGTAGCACCGTGGAGTCAGTCAGGTCGCGCTGCCAGCGTGAAATCGGCAATTTGCTAGCTAAGTGTTGGAAGATTGCGTTAGCAATACCCAAGTTGCCTTCAGAGTTTTCGAAGTCAATGGGATTCACTTTATGTGGCATGGTGGATGAACCAATTTCGCCAGCAATGGTTTTTTGCTTAAAGTAACCAATGGAAATATAGCCCCACACATCACGGTCAAAATCGATCAGGATAGTGTTAAAGCGTGCCACTGCATCAAACAGTTCAGCAATATAGTCGTGCGGCTCAATTTGCGTGGTGTAGGGGTTAAAGGTTAAACCCAAGTCACCTTCAATAAATTCGCGCGCATTGGCTTCCCAATCAATCTCTGGGTAGGCCGAGAGGTGGGCGTTGTAGTTACCTACGGCACCGTTGATTTTACCCAGCAATGGAACAGCTGCGACTTGTGCGATTTGACGCTCAAGACGGTACACCACGTTAGCAAACTCTTTACCCAATGTAGTGGGTGAAGCCGGTTGACCGTGGGTGCGTGACAGCATGGGCACATCAGCAAACTCAACTGACAAGCTACGTAGGCTTTCAGCTAGTTTGCGCATCAGTGGCAGTAGTACATCATCACGACCTTCGCGCAGCATTAATGCATGCGAGAGGTTGTTGATATCTTCACTGGTGCAGGCAAAGTGAATAAATTCAGTGACTTTAGCCAGTTCAGGCAGTTTCTGAGCCTGTTCTTTTAGCAAGTACTCAACCGCTTTAACGTCGTGGTTGGTGGTGCGTTCAAACTCTTTAACACGCTCGGCATGCTCAAGCTGGAAATCTTCAGCCAGTTTGTTAAGCGCAGCATTAGCTGTGTCAGAAAAAGGTGCCACTTCAGTGATGCTGGGGTGGGCGGCTAAGCGCTGTAACCAGCGAACTTCAACCAAAACACGGTTACGAATCAGACCGTATTCACTAAAAATAGGGCGCAGGGCGGAAGTTCTGCTGCCGTAACGGCCGTCAACGGGGGAAACCGCGGTAAGCGAGGTAAGCTGCATGATGCGTTCTCTAAAAATTAATGAATAAAATAAGGCGCACAGTGTACATCAAATGCACGCTAGTTTTTAGTGTTTGCGCCAGAATACAGCCAACATGCTGGCGGTAAAGATCAATGCAGCGCCAAATATGGAAGTTAAGTCAGGTACTTCATTCCATAAAACAAACGAAAACACGCCTGCAAAGACAATGGCTAAATAAGCCACCGGGCCAATCAACCCTGGCGGTGCCAGCGAGTAAGCATATGACATGACAATTTGCGCTAATGCAGCCAATAAACCTGCGCAAAACAACAGTGTCAGTTGTTCGTTATTCAGTGGCTGCCACGCCCAGAACAAGGGTATCGCTGAGATTAAGCTGCTAAATAGAGCAAAGTAAAACACCATACGATAGGCTGGCTCGGTACTGCTCATTTCTCGAATGGAGACAAAAGCCGAGGCTGCCAATAGGCTGGCCGCCAGACCCACTAAAGATAAGCTGCTGAACAAGGCATCGCTGGGTTTGGCCACTAAAATAACGCCAACCAAGCCCAGTAACGAAAAGGCTAGCATGCGTTTTGTCAGCGGTTCTTTCAGCCATAAATAAGCAATAATAGGCGTAAAAACGGGTGCTGAATAAGTGAACAGCATGGCGTCAGGTAAAGGTAGGTGCGCAATCGCGTAGAAGAAGCAGTACATGGCCGCTAAGCCATAACTGGTACGCATTAAATGTGATTTTAAGCGCGTGGTTTTAAAAGGTTGAATGCCTTTTCTAAGCAGTAAAGGCAAAAAGAACATCACACCAACAATATTGCGAAAAAATACAATATTTTCATTGTTAATGGTGGCTGAGGCTTCGCGAACCAATACGCCCATTCCTGAAAAAAGCAGCGCTGAGAGGGCCAGTAAAACTGCGCCTTGTCCAGGGCGAACACTGCGTTGATTCATGAGCTGCGTGTATTCAATTCATGCAGCATAGCGCCTCGCTTGGTCAGTAAATGCCAGCGGCGGCCACCCAGTTGTCGCCATAGGCGTGCGGAGCGAATTCCGGCAAAGAGCAAGGCGCGTACTTTGGCCGCAGTGGCATCCTGTTGCAGAAAGCGCATATCACCGTGCACCTGAATTCGCTGCTTAAAGGTGCTGATGGTGTCTTGGTACAGCCCGCCAAAAGACGAGGCAATATTGTCACTGGTTAAACCATACAGCTCAACTTGCTGTTCGATTCTTGGCAAGCGCTGACCGGCAATCTCCAGTAAGTCATCACGGCGTGAAAACTGACGCTCGAGACTTAGCATCGATACCACGTAGCGTAAACTTTCGCGTGGTAGGTCGTCTGTTTTACGCGCTAAGATGGACTGCAGTAATTGATAACCTTCGTGTAGGCCTAGATCATCACCGCCATAGACATCAATGGTGCTCTCTGGATTACGCACCAGCAGTGTTTTTAGCATGCCAGCCAAGGCCGCATCGCTGACTTGACCTGTATGCGCGAGCTTATTGACTAATGCAGCGGCTTGAAACACCCCTGCTAATGCGGTCATTTGTTCTTGAAGTGGCGTCATGGTCGCTGAATACTCTCGTCCCAAGGGCTGCAGGCTTCAATCACGCCGCCACCTAAGCAGACATCGTCCACATAGAAAACGATGGATTGGCCTAAAGTCACGGCGCGTTGTGGTTGCTCAAAGGTGACTTGATAGCCATCTTCAGTCTTTTCAATGCTGCAGGCTTGATCGCTTTGGCGATAACGCACTTTTGCGGTCAGGTTATCCAGAGCATCAAGATCAACTGGATTAATCCAGTTCACATCGCGAGTCAGTAGCGTGCGCGAGAACAACCAAGGGTGGTCATTACCTTGCCCCACAACCAATACATTGCGCGCTAAATCTTTAGCCAGAACATACCACGCTTCTTCGCTGGCATTTTTCAAGCCACCGATGCCCAAACCTTGACGCTGACCAATGGTGTGATACATCAGTCCGCTGTGCTGACCCAGCTCTGTACCGTCAGTGGTTTCAATCACGCCGGGTTGTGCAGGCAAGTATTGTTTAAGGAAATCAGTAAAGCGCCGCTCACCAATAAAGCAAATACCGGTTGAGTCTTTTTTCTTCGCAGTAATCAAGCCATGTTGTTCGGCCAGTTCACGTACGGCAGGCTTTTCATACTCGCCGACAGGGAAGAGCGACTTATGAATTTGTCGACCGCCCACTGCGTGTAAGAAATAACTTTGATCTTTATTGTTATCAACACCTTTAAGCAGTTCACTGACACCATTCACATCACGGCGACGCACATAATGGCCGGTAGCAATTAAATGCGCGCCCAATTGCTCTGCGTAATCGAGAAAGGCTTTAAATTTGATTTCACGGTTACAGAGGATGTCGGGGTTTGGCGTGCGGCCGGCTTTGTATTCTTCAAGAAAATGTTCAAACACATTGTCCCAGTACTCAGCGGCAAAGTTTGCTGTGTGTAATTTAATACCTAAGCTATCGCACACGGCTTGTGCATCTGCGAGGTCTTCTTTGGCGGTGCAGTATTCAGTGCCATCATCTTCCTCCCAGTTTTTCATAAACAAGCCTTCCACTTGATAGCCTTGCTGGATCAGCAACAAAGCCGCAACAGAAGAATCAACACCGCCGGACATGCCGACAATTACACGAGTTTCAGAAGGAGTATGCATGGCAATTTAAATAAGCTAATTAAAGAAAATAACTTTAGCAGATTTGCGCTCGGCTAGGGAGAGCATCGCATCAATGCGTTAGTTTTTAAAAATATCTAAAGGAAAACGGACGCCGCTTAAGTGGTCGTCGACACTGCGCAAGACCATCGGGCTGCGCCACAGATCACGCTGCTCTAATAATTCATCACGTGTGAGCCAGACCGGGCCAATAATGCCCTCGTCCAAGATATAATTTTCACGTTGCTGCAGTGCGCGACCCGCGAAGCAGACGCGCTGGTAGGTCACATTATTACTGGGTGCTGTGTATAAATGGATGCCAAGCAGGTGAGTAATCTCAATATCCCAGCCAGTTTCTTCTAAAGTTTCACGAATTGCTGCCTGAATTAGACTTTCGTCCATTTCTAAGTGGCCTGCAGGCTGGTTTAATACAGTACGTTTTTCAGCATGCTCTTTAACGAACAGAAAGCGTCCATCTTTTTCGATGACAGTGGCAACGGTGATATGCGGAGTAAAGCGTGTCATATATGTCCTTGTCAGGTGTAAGCTGATTGATCTGATTGATCGCTGCATATTTATGATAATGATCGAGATTAAACGACGTTAGGCATAAGTTCTTGCAATAAAGTGTTTTTTTGAACGCAGCAATCTATCAGGTAATCGTATAAAGAGTGTATGATGTGCGCTGCACAAACTACGTTAAAGCATGATGAACGTAAAAGTGAGTGATTAGTATGTGTGACTTATTCTACAAACTAGAGGTCATACATACCTACTAAGTTTGAATTATCGCTGTCAGGCCACACGCGTGACAGACTTTTAAAGACCACGTAAATGACGGAGTCCAGCATGGGATACCAAAAGATCCAAGTGCCAGCCGGTGACAAAATCACCGTTAATGCAGATATGACCTTAACAGTACCAAACAATCCAATCATTCCTTACATTGAGGGTGATGGTATTGGTTCGGACATTAGCCCAGTAATGATTAAAGTGGTTGATGCTGCTGTTGAGAAAGCCTACGCAGGCAAGCGCAAAATTTCCTGGATGGAAGTTTACGCTGGTGAAAAAGCAACTCAGGTTTACGATTCAGAAACGTGGTTGCCACAAGAAACTCTTGACGCAGTCCGTGACTACGTTGTTTCTATTAAAGGTCCTTTGACCACTCCAGTGGGTGGCGGTATTCGTTCATTGAACGTTGCCCTACGTCAGCAGTTAGACCTCTACGTTTGCTTGCGTCCAGTACGTTGGTTTACGGGTGTGCCAAGCCCTGTTAAGCGTCCACAAGACGTTGATATGGTGATCTTCCGTGAAAACTCAGAAGACATCTACGCAGGTATTGAGTGGCAAGCAGGTACGCCAGAAGCAACAAAAGTCATCAAGTTCTTCACTGAAGAAATGGGCGTTACTAAAATTCGCTTTACTGAAAACTGTGGTATTGGTGTTAAGCCAGTATCAGAAGAAGGTACTAAGCGTTTAGTCCGTAAAGCACTGCA
>LFRM01391882.1_pt1 | contig 35872 bp, 28 predicted proteins | sample 618341 | NCBI WGS metagenome assembly LFRM01 (sample SAMN03654438, study PRJNA283298) | anaerobic digester metagenome | isolation source: pool of bioreactors CSTR01a, CSTR02a, and CSTR03a thermophilic anaerobic... | place: Denmark: Kgs. Lyngby | collected 2014-05-21 | reverse complement strand
AACATTAAAGACAAATCCATTGTATATATCCATAATGATCTCAGAGTTTTCATCGGGAGAGCTATGCAAATGCGTTGATCGTGATCCTTTTGCTTCTATTGATCCATTCGAATTACTAAAAGAATGAACGGGCTATGATAAAGCAAGCATGACGCAAACCATCAATACAACTAAAATTTTTTTCATACCCAATCTCCTATCTTGGTTACTATTGTTTGACTACAAGATATAGCCATATATGTATATAAATTCCTTCAATGCAAGGAAAATTTTGATTTTCTCCTTAGCGATAATGTTGAAAGAGCTAGACTATAAGATTCACAGCTATCTATTGATGGTAAATATGATCTAAAAAGTATCTCAGTTTGTCTTGCGTTTCAAAAATGGATACCTCAGCTCAGCCTATAACAAAACAGGAGCTTCCTCACTAGGATTTGCTCCTGTCTTTTCTTTTGACTTTTCTTTTTAGACTATCTCAGGCGCTTTTATCACAAAAGTCCAATTATATGCTATAAGGAAAGTCAATTGTCAGTCGATGCTGTTTACGGTTCGGGATAAAAGAGAGATTTTGTCTGGGGACCGGCAATCCCGTCATCACGAATACCAGAAGCCCGCTGAAAGTTTCTCACCGCAATATCAGTATTATCGCCAAAGATACCATCAGCGGTGCCACAGGGATAGCCGGCTCGGTTAAGCTCAGTTTGCAGATTTTTTACAAACAGGCTATTAGAACAACCTTTGTAAAGGTTCTTCAAGCCCAGCATATACTCCCAGTATTCTGCAGGGCCGGACCTATTGACATAGTAACCGTCTACATATCCTTGATTCATACCATAGTAAGTATAGCACCAGTCACCGGGAGGGTTGTTGTTGACAACAAGCTCAGTTCCATCGGGAATTGATGCCACTCGCGTGGATGTAGTGGAAGGCTGAGATCTCATGTTCAAGATGCCATACCTTACTTTACCTTTTTCGTAAATCATAATTACCTCCGTAGTTAATTTTTTTGTAGAATGCTGGCCGGCTTGCTCCACGACTGAAGTATATTCGCTTACAGCGTTTGTTAGGAGTGAAGGAATAAACATATTACACGCAAAAACGCGAAGCTATACAGACAAAAAACATTTCAGAAAATGAGACAAAGCCGGTTTTATTTCGTTATATAAGTGGAGGGCAATGTAATTGACGCAAAAACATGAAGTTAATGTAAACGTGGAAATTGAGAGAATTATGAGTGTATACGGGAACTCTGTTGCCCGGGTATGCTGTGTCTATTTGCGTGATCGGGGGCTGGCTGAAGATGCGTCTCAGGATACTTTTGTAAAAATTGCCGCAAACATTGATAAACTGCCGGTCATTGATTTTGAGCGAGCATGGATCATGCGCATTGCCGTAAATACATGTAAAGACATTCTCCGATCCTCATGGTACCGCAAAGAGAGAATGAATATACCTGTTCATACGATGCAGCTGGAGGATGCTAACCATGACATAGACGCAATTATAGATAGAGATTCTCTCTTTTCCTGCATTGTCAATTTACCAATAAGATATAAAGATGTTATCCTTCTCCATTATTACCAGGGCCTCACAATACGTGAAGTTGCCGGTGTTATCCGGGTATCGCACTCAACAGTACAACGCCGAATTAAAAAGGCTGAATCCTTAATAAAGGAGGTGATTAGTAATGGATAATAATATGAGATACAGAGTAACAAATACAATTGACGGATCATTATCAGAGGTTGTTTTCAAAGAGAGCAGCAGAGATATCGTTCGGCAATCAATAAGACCAACGCGCCATTACAGAAAAAAACGTGTATTGGTTGCCGTGCTGGTCGTATTCATACTGACTGTAACCGGATCTGCGCTTGCCTGGTATCATCGATCCGCTATAAGCGCGTGGCTTGCAGACCGATTTGATTCTATGAGCATGTCCTATCATCAGGATAATGATCTTGAAAGCAATAAGAGCCTTGTCGCCGCGGATCTGCAAGGCATCAACATGCGTATCGAGCTGTTTGAAGCCATTGCTGATGCGCGTGTACTCACCGCAGGGCTTAGAATTATAACAACCGAAGCGCGCGCGCAGATTGATTTTTATGATGATAACATTGATCTTGAACGTCATGCTCGTGATAAGCAGAGCTCTGACCCTGTGTATATGGTTACGGCTGAGTTGGTAAGCGGGGCGGGTAACCATGAGTTTTATCATTTACAAAAGCCTGGCGAAGGAGAGATGATCTTCCTTGCTGAACTTAGACATCAGTCACACTCCGCTGCTGTTGATGCAGCCATGAATGTCTCGGTTGTTTACTTAAAGGGAGAGACTATCATCCGTGAGAAGCTGCAGATACCTTTCACCGTTGATATCACAGATGTGATAGACATTGTACACATACAGGAGCCGATCCATTTTGAGCATTCCAATATTGTAATAACACGGTTAGGCTTTGAAAAGACAGCATTGCGGACCTATGCGGACATAGAGGTCGATACACGGTACCAAACCCTGCCATTTGCCGTACGGAATCTGGATGTGATATTTTATGATCAGGATGGAGCAGTCATTCAGCCTTACCAAGAGTACGGGCAGGCTTTCCCGCAAAATATCCGTGCGGAGCTTGTCGATATAGATACAGGGGAGGTTATGGAGCGATTGCTATTTATCAGACGGGAAAGACTATATGTCCTCAAGAAAAATGAGGGAGGGAACGGAACGTGGTGAAAAGAGTGGTTTGCCTGGTCATGGCGATGATCCTTACGTATTCCATCGCATATTCGGATACATCGACTAAAGATATTGAAGGATTCTTTACCGATCTGAATAAGCTGACAAGCCAAATCAGCATTGAAACATGGGGCGAGAATGAACAGAGCGTATTCTTACAACTTTCTCAAAAGCACGGCTTGATCGCAGAAAAGGATGAATTGAATGAATATCAATGGTCATCGCCAATCTCTGCCTTTTTCGCGATATGTGAGGCGGCATATGGCCCTAACCGCTATTGGACACTGGAACAAAGCCATCGGTATAGTGTAGCGGCCTTTGAAAGCGGGTTGGAAAATCAAGTATCATATCTATTGCCGCCTGAGGACGGATTAAGTGAAGAAGAAGCAGTTGCTATGGCACGAGAAGGGATCATTGAGCAATACAGCGCAGGTCTTCTGCCTTGTGATATCAGTATGCTGGATGAATGTACCGCGAAAGCAATGTATGTGCGGCATGACCCCTCGCCCCTATGGACGATAAGCTTTTATCATGATGATTATCCCCGCGTCCCGGTTTTTAGCGCCGAAATATTTAATGAAACATATGTTCAAGTATCATGCGATGATGTCAGCAGCATGTACAATATCTATGCTCAATGGAGAGCTGAGCGGAATCAAAGCCTGTTCAGATATTGGCCGCTTGAAGATCAGCAATCATTTTATGATGTGCTCATAAGCAATTATCAGCGTGAGTTAGAAAAGTATGGTGAGCTTCCCCCGTTTGCTAAGACGATCCTATCTCATAGGCATAGCCTGCCTCGGGAGGATGAAGTACAAGTGCATGAGGCAAAGCAAGCGGCTGATCAAGTTATGTATGCATTAGGAAATGTAAATATTGATGCACATAATTCCCTTAAACGCAGCGTTATGTTCTTCCGGGACGAAGGAGAGGCCCCTGTGTATGAGGTGAGGTACTATGAGGGTGATACAGTGGTGTATCGCGTGTCTGTAAATGCGGGAACGGGAGAGGCTAATCTGATACAATGAACTGTGCGGGGTTCATCTATTGAGGATCTGAAAGCATCATTTTGGTAATTTGTGTTTGGAGAGAATGAGTTCTTCCAGGTATTTGTATCAGCAAATCCGGAGGGGCCAAGCTTACTTGAGATTAACACATCATATGATTCTAAGGGTCAAAGTCAAATCCCATTGGATCCACCGGATCAAGACGCAGGTCAGAACAGCGGCATGGATGTCCATTTCGTTGCTACGTTCCAGCTGTGTAAGCTCCAGATCAAGCCCGTACCGAATCGACATTCTCTAATGATTATTAAATATAATAAGAAAGTGATTTAGTCTTCTCCTCCGTCATGCCATACAATGCAGTTAACAAACCCAATGAACATATCATCATAATATCCCGTTAAAGTCAGCTCAACAATTTCATTATTTTGTATATCTGCTCATACATCGTCTGTATCACATAAAAAGCAATCCAGGCCTTTCACACTCAGCGCTTCCGGGTGAATGTTCAGGATTGTTTCCAGATAACTAAGGTTACGCCTGACATAGTTCAACTGCTGCCGAAGCGCTTTGCGTATCTTATATCGCCTTGGCTTTCGGTCACGGGCAAGCCTCCGCCAGTCACGCCTGGCAATAAACTCATCAGAAGGATACCTGAAAAAGCTATATACCCATACATTTGCGTTTTCTCTTCAGAGTATATCAAGTGATAAGTAAAAGAGTACGGCGGAACGCTAGAAAACTCAGCCTGTGATCTTGCATATAACTGTTGGAACTCATACTCTGCAACGTACAAGGCTTCCTGACCAGATGAGTCTTTATCGTTTGGTTCGATTATATAGTCCGCAGAAGCGGTTAGATAACATAGCATCATTGCATGCATAAAGAAGGTAAACAACTTTACAGCATGAGAAATCGAGCTTTTGCTCAGCCTCGATCACTCTTTTACAAAAGTCAAATACCATAGCACTATATAGTACGTAGCTCAATAGTCATTTCGTGCAATAAAAAAGACTTTATTGTATTCTTACAATAAAGCCGGATATCCACTAAGCTATTATTTTGTTATAGCTAACGAATATCTCGTTACTGTCTCACCTCCACCTGAGAAAACAGCTTTGATACGATATTTCCCGCTAGATGGTGAATCATAGTCTTTGTCTACATCATACGTAATTGCATTACTTTTTCCGTCAGGAACCTCGAGGGCTTTGAAATCAGACCAACTACCGTTAATTTCTCTTTGCATAACGCAACTAGTGACCGAGATAGTACATACAACTCGCGTACTAGCGTAAAAATTAACGGAAAAATCACTATATAGCCTAACAGAAGCTGAAGCAAAAACTGGACTTGCATATGGCTCGGCTCCTGATGCGTATATATTGTTTATAGGAGCGGAAATGGAAAGAATCATTACAAGAGCCACTAGAATTATCAAACGTTTATTAGTCATATAAACCTCCTCTTATCTTACAGATGCTACTATCTTAATAATATCCTCTTCACTTAGTGGTCCAAACACTGATCGATTTATCAAACCAACTTGCCAGATGCAAACTGGCGCATCAGTATTCATGGTCATGTATACATCCTGTCCTGCTACATTCATCTTTTTTCCTATGCCATTCTGCTCAAACTCAATAATCGCTTGGTCAGCATCCTTAAACCTTATTTCATCATATCTGAGAATCTGATCAGTAGATATTATGCTATAAGCTATTGAGATATAGTCTGTCATTTTAGAACGCTTAGCGTCTATCTGTAATATCTTCCACCCCTCTGGTATCCATCTTGGATATTGAGGCGTATATCCCAATAAATTGATCGCTTCATCAAGGTTGGTCGTTGTTATGCTATCGTCAGAAGTATTTTCATCCGCCTTGCCTTGAGCGATCACTTGAGGATCAATGCTTTCGCCTTGAATGATGTACTGCTGCTGATCATTGCTCGGATTGCCATGTAGCCTTTCCAAAGGAAATATCACTTCTATGGCAGCGACCAACAAAGCCATTGATGCCAATACAATCACCATGCGATAGACAGGTTGAAAGCTACGCTTCTTTACAGGATGTTCCGATAAATACTTATCTAATTTCTTTCTGCCTTCCTCCTTCCTTGTAGCAAGAGGTCTTCCAGACCTCAGCTCGAAAAGCATCTTTTCATATGCCGCAAGCTTTGAAAAGTCTTGCTGATCATAGGATTTTAACTCCTCTTGCTGGATTAACTGCATAAGCAAAGCATCGGCCTCATCTTCTGTCAGATGGCCGTCTTTCATCATCTCATTGATAGCGTTTAGGTTATATTTTTGCGGCAATAGCTTGCTATCCTTAATGTTGCATCCCTCCCCAATACACTATTTCCATGCATTTCAAAAAGTCTCACTTTCCGAGAAATATTTTTTGCGAATTTCCTTTGCCTTTTGACGCATACGATAGATAGAGTTTCTAACAGAATGTTCCGTGCGTTCAGTATTGGCAGAAGTAATACTTACGGAATGATCTTTAACGAAATATTCCTCAAAAAGAAGCATATCCCTTTGTGAAATGGTTGTCTTGATGGCTTGTATCAGCTCCGTGGTTTCTTCCTCATCATCGTGCTCCTTGATTACGTCCTTGGGATCAGCTAAGTCCGGCGATTCATCTTCATCAATCGAAAACGCACTAGCCTTGAGCCTTTTGATAATTTCAGTATTCTCATTCTTCATCTTGTAGTAGCAAGTCTGAAGCAGCCAACCAACTTTATTTGGATGGTTCTGCAACTGGTCATAACGATCAACTGCTACAACAAAAGCTTCCTGTACGATGTCCTCAATCATATTATGCATTTCATGGCTATAAGAACTGAGTTTATTGCAGCAGCAGCTTACCAGGTAATCATAGTACTTTTCGTAGAGCGATGTTATCAGATTATCCCTATCCCGCCGACCCGGCATTCATATCCTCCATTTATTAGTCAAGGCACTCTGCTAAGTACCAAAATCCTCATCAGCCAAGCATTTTGCAATCCTAATTAATCTCAGCTTATTCGGTTTGTTACAAGAATCAAAAATAGAGGTAAGCTCATTCTTTATCTTGTCATCCAGATCAATATCTGGATTGAGATTGAACAGTAAATTGGCGTCAATTCTCAACACTTCAAGCAATTTGCACAAAGTGCTCCATGACGGGTCAGCATCACCGTTCTCAATCTTTGAAATGTGTCTAATACTAATCCGAGATTTCTCGCTTAGTTTATCCTGTGATAGTCCTAAAACTCTCCTTGCATTACTTAGTACTCCCCCAATGCCAGAGAGATCCCTTGCCTTAGCAGGCATCATCAATCACCCCAGCACATTCTATCGTTCTACTCGATGCACAGGAACGACTCATAATGCCTGTTTTATAGAAGCATAATGCCTGATTAATAGTACATATAATCGTTAGGTACATTGAAAGAGCCGTTAGCGCCTATGTATTCGTAACTGTATATTTTACTTGTCCCCAATGCATATTTCTTTCATATAAATTACTTATTTCTTCGCTGTTCTTCACTCCCATCAACTGCATCATTGCCTTACTCTTTCATTGCAAGGCAAGGGGCGCCAACTGCCTTAGCATAAACAAAGGAGAATTACTCAAATGGCAACTATAACTGGTAGCGGCAATAATAGTAGAACTACCCTGAGTGAAATCCATGCCGGGTCTCGTTCTTGGGAAGTTGACCTCAAAACAACTCATTCTCAAATTAAACTGATGCAGCAGGAATTATCAAATCGCGGTTTCAGCACACAAGGTACTGACGGTATATATGGTAATAATACAGCTTCCGCCGTACGCAACTTCCAGTCTTCCCGAGGCTTGACCGCGGACGGTTACTTCGGCAAGAAATCGCTTGAAGCTCTTGAAAACATGATGGGACGCCATCTCGACCCCTCAGACCCCTCTTGCGGTGGCGGCAACCCTCCCGGCGGCGGGGGCACACAAACATATTCATTTAGTGCCAATAATGCAGTCAACTACGCACTTAATCACTCTGACAACTCTGGCAACGTTGCTTGTCCGAAGCGTAATAGCTCATTCCCAACCATCAACGGTGATAATGACTGTGCTGACTTTGTACATCAATGCCTTGTCGCCGGTGGTGCTCCCATGTTTAACGGCTGGTACTATCCACTTCCCGGCGCTCCTTCAGGATGGTCTGATAGTAAGTGGCAACTTACAAAAAGTGGGCTCGATCGGCTTATTAGCAAAGGCTTTGTGCAGCAGGTGGAGTATAATCAGGTACAGCCTGGTGACTTGGTCTATACCTACAAGGCTACGGCAACGCCGACTCCTTATACCCATGTGACGCTTGCAGTGAGTAGTAATGTTACAGTGGGCGGTCAGTTTGGGTGTAGGGTCTGCGGTAATACCGATAATCAAAACAATGCTTTTAAAGCGCTCACTGCTGCAAATTGTAGGGTTTATCGAGTTAAGTCAAATCTTGTCGGTGATGGTTCTGAAAAGAAAGTTTATATCCCTACAGCTGGTAATGGTGGTTATTATATTTAATCAGGGTATTATTGATAGAGTCATTTGGCCATACTAGTATAAATAGTAAAGGGCCCCACCCGTTTCTCCAACGGATGGGGCCCCAACTTCACATCAAGGTTATTTGATATAAATAGATAGAGAATTGATATGCACAAATCCTCGAATTGGCTGTGATTCAGTAACCTCCACATAGGCCCACTGGCCCATTGTCGCCAACCAAATAACTTGAGTGGATATAGGAAGCACAGAAATACCTGATTGCGAGAACAAAGGATCATCGGTCAGGTTAGTGTTATGAGTCGTTATTGCACTTATTGGTGAGTAAAAAAGCTCGTTTACAGAAGCCTTTTTAGGTAATGCACTCGCCTCTATCCATCCCATACGCATATGATCGCTTGTTATATCATACTGGATAAAAATCCATCCATTTTCTTCTCCAAAGACCTGAATCCAATCGTTCGTGCTGACAACAGCCTTACCTTTACCCGCTTGTCCATACTCTTCACCCGGTCCCTGATATACCTTATACTTCAAGCCACCAGAAAATTGAATCTTCTGCGCTGTTAGGTTTCCTGTTGGAATAGAAGGAGGATTACTCAAAGCCTCCTGAGCTTGCTTTACTGACATTGGAAACTCTCGAAGGCTAAAAAACCGCAAATTCTTCTGATAGCTTCCATATACCCAAACATCAGTTTCTTCGCCATCAACCCATCCTACATCATATAAACGAATTGCATTATCTTTGGATGTATCAAACATCATAAACGGCTCAATGCTGGTTAAATGATACAGCCTCCATGCGCCGTCGCTTTCCAGTCCCCATATACATGATTTTTCAGCCGATTCTCCATTTACGCTGTAAAAGGATATAAATCCAATATTGAATCCTTTTTCTCGCTGTAAATCAATGCTTGTGTCAACTAACATTATAGGTTCATATACTTGAGGAAGAGCAGCCGGGTTGAACCATTTATATTTCCAACCATTATCCCATCCAAATGCCAATAGGACATTTTCCCTGCCTCTTTTTACGACTGCAAAGGCACATGCGCTATTTTTCCTTAACCCACTAGGATTAACCCACCCCGTTACTTCCCACTTTCTCCACCGACTTCCATCAATAATTTCGACTATATCATTTGGAATGTTTTCTATCCCGAATGTTCCATCAGACAAGTATGCAACTGATGTTGCAGTGCTCATAAGCATTGATACTATAGTCACTACTAATAACAACTTCTTCATCTTCGACGCTCCCTTACCATATAAGTTAATGAATTTTCCCCTACATGCAATTGAGCTTTATCTGGTTCATAATGACCGATAAACACTCAAGTAAACAAGCTTCTATGCTTGCACATCCCCATTGTACTCCTTTCCTAAAATACCCTTCAACATATAACGAGCGAAAATACGTCTTTCTTGCATATCAAATAATGCTTTCGTAATTTATTACTAATGCTTGACGCCTACGTCTATTGATATATGTGAAGTGAGCATGTATATCTTTCGCATTATATGATAATTACTTCACTCCCTTAATTGTTTTATCGAGAGTAGTCTTTAGATGTGCGAAGCCAAAGCTGGACAGCAAGGAAAACGCACATACCAAAACTATTCAAAGGAGGACATTATATGTCTCAGAAATCCTACAATCGTGATGGAGCGATAACGTATGCTGCACAATGGTGCAAAGGACATAACCCTCGTTATGTCGATTATGACAATGACAACAACCCCAACACTTCTGACTGTGCTAACTTTGTATCTCAGTGCATGTTTGAAGGTGGCGGAATGCCCATGAAATATACCACGGATGTAAATCCTTATGATTCATGGTACTACAATACGCCTGGTGCAGCGTTGACTAGTAAGAGTGGTAGCTGGGCAGGAGCTAATAGTTTACGCTTGTTCATTAAGTACAACAATAGTGGGTATCCTCGTATGCCCTATACATTCCTTTCTAATAGCCAAGTCGGGCAATTGCAGCGTGGTGATCTTGTCTTCGCTCTAAGCGGGACCGGCGACAAGGCAAGCCGTGATGCAAAACATGTTGGTATGGTTAGCCGTGTTGTCGGAACAACAATTTACGTATATGCGCATAGCGCGGCTAAGAATGACGAAGTATGGAATTACACCCTCTCTGATACGATTCTCTGCAAATTTGATGGTACGATTCTATTGGGTGAAGGTGGTTCTGGGCCTTCAACAACATGGCAGGAACGTTATGGAACACCCATTTTAAGGAAATCAAATACTTACAATGCATATGTGCAAAACCTTCAAACAGACCTCATTGGGGAAGGTTACAGTTGTGGCTCAGCTGGTGCTGACGGAAAGTATGGCACAGGAACCGAAGGAGCAGTGAAAGCCTTTCAGCTAGCATATGGTTTGTCAGCAGATGGTGTGGCGGGTAACCAGACAAAGCAGAAACTATTTGGAGTAGCATTTAGCTAATAAAGAAATGCTGCCACAGGTTCTTACAGAACCTGTGGCAGTTTTGTCCGCATTAGTGTGCAAAAACCACTAGAAAAGCTGGTGAAAAAAGCATTAGCACATAGAGACCTCTTTTGTTATATATAGAGAAGTCCCTAAAACCGCTATCAAAAGCAAAGGAGGTTTGTTATCTAAAATGAATAACAGCATTGTTACCGTTCTCATGAACTATGTTCAACCAAACGTAAACAGGAATTGCTAAAGCTATCCCATTGGTTTCATCACTGCTCATCCCTACTGTAAGGCATTGATTGGCACAAAGCCTCGGGCAGATTTGCCGGATATTGAACTTTCCACATACACATAGAAGGGATCATATAATCCATAAGCCTTTATGGTATCACCCTTTGATACAGTACTGTCTTTTGATTGGGAATTGATCGGGTCAAGTGTCATGTAACTATCATTGGATCCTATGAGGATTACAAACTCTGTGTCATCAAGAATGCTGATATCAGGGGGCAAAGAAGTGAATCGTTTGGATTGCACATAGCCAACGCGGTCAGCCTTGTTGCTGATGGCGTATCGAATCAGGGCCCAGTCCCCCTCAGTTCCAAGAAGCCATAAGCTACTTTCTAAATTAACAGCAGCTTTTCCCTTTGACGCTCGATAGGATTGCTCGCTTGGCGCTGAATAGACGGCGGTCGTTTTACTGCCGGCATGCTGCATAAATATTTCTCTGTTTCTGGCTGAGAACGCCAGAGAGGAGAGCTTGTCATACATTGTGTTGTATGCCTGCGCTTCATTGACGCTCTTTGGGAACAGCGTGATATTAAAATCATCAAGAGCAACCGGCGCCGCGCGCCACTCTATTGCCTGGTCTGCGCTCTTAACATGATAAATCCCTGCTGTCTTGTCCAGACTGTACTCAACCCCGGCAATATCGGCAGTGGTCAGGATATACTGATCTTGATCGTTTGGAAGGAACTCATACTGTTCATCTTGGTACTTTAAAATGAAACCACCGCTTACGCTGCTAATTAGCTCCACTGAGGGCTTAACCCCTTTTTGATAAACGGCTTTTGTTGACGAATGGTGTATTTCCCACTTCTTGCCAACTTGCTTACCAATTAAAAGCTGGGCATGATCACTTCCGGAATAGTCGAACAAAATAGCAATGTTGATGTTTTTGTCCGGAGATGTTTGTGATTTATCATCAGCCATATAGCCGTCATATATTTTAAGCTTTTCAACAAGGGCGTCATAAAGGCCCCCGTGAACGTTAAACTGATTAGCAGAGGCGGTCATCACCACGCTGACGAGGAAAAGGAGCACGATTGTTTGAGTCAATTTCTTCATGTATAGCCTCCGTTAGATTTAAGCGTAATGCCGAGAATGCGTCTATCCCTTTAGCCATCGATACCAGAGTTAACACCATGACCCATCAAATGTACTTTGGGTGCAAGAATTGCTTCTCATATCAAATCCTTGAGCATCCGTAATCATGCAACGGCCTTTTATTCAATGACTCGCTGTGAGCGGACTGGGTTATTGTCAAAAGCAAAGCTGCTGCAATAACCAAAGCAGCAGCACACTTTCCTTTCCTCAAATCTCTCATGCTTCTGTTTTCTGGTGATAAATCTTTCAGACATACAACTACTATCTCCTTCCACCGACTACGCCTCTTTTAGCGTGTCATCAGCCTGCACAATCATATAACGCGCGTTCAGGTGCGATTCATGCCATGTACCCATCTTTTGTATGGGCAATATCTGTTAACTTCCTGTTTCGGCGTCAATGACTATGTCATCTATATATATAACGATATAAAGCTGGTTTTGTCTCATTTTTTGAATGTAAAGTTTCTGAGCGTCAAGTTTCTATCGCCTGAAAACACACCTTATCTTCGTTACACCATTGCTTATCATCTTTTGGTGAAAATAGGTTTTTAAAGGAAAGATACTTCTTGTTATTTAACTTGGTTAGAGCGATATTCCACCTCACCGAAATGTTGCTTCATTCCCTGCTTCACACTATAATGGGGTCAACCTTGATTCACGCTGAGCTAATTAATGGCTGTAAAGCGTAATGCAGGAGGAAAGTCATGATAACACAGCTTTCAGATTCAACCAATATTCTTCGCAGTATCGCTTGTTTAGTCCTTTCATTTATCATTTTATGTGGTATTTTCGGCCGCACATACGCTGTACAGGCAGAAGCAAATAACATTGATCACTCTGATGCAATCCTTAACATTGGTTCATCAATCATATTCTCTGTAGATAAGCAACTGCCGGTGAACGCATATGGGTTTGGCAGAATGGAAAAGCCGATCATTCTCCCAGATGGCAACATTGTATTTTCAATCATTCGGATTAACGATAACTTTGCTAATGAGTATATGGTATGTATCAATACTGGAGGCGAGTTGTTGTGGGAGTTCTTTTTGTTCACTGAAGCAGCTGACAATATGCTTCGGTCATATGATGTAAGCATTGAAAAAGAAGGGCTGCGTTTGGTTGTGTATGATGATTCCTCATTAACTTACTTTACAGAAACCATTATCGATTATGATGGAAAAGTCTTACATCAAGGTCCAATCAAAATGCGAGATGAAGCAGATGTGAGTACTTCGTATTACACTGCTTCGTTTACCATTAAGGCTTTCAAGGAACCAGATATACCGCGCTCCACGAAGTTTGAAGTAATGAACACCTTTAGTGGCGAGTCAAAAGTTCATCACATTACTGAAAATGAATATACTCTTTATAATGTTATTGAAAGTGAAAATGGCTGCACATTATTCTTCGGAGATATGGCTTTCGATGGAATCATTCTTGCATTGATTGATAATCGTTGTGATTTGACTGCTACATACCTTATTCCTCTCCCTGGTACTTTCCAAAATGCAATCGAAAGTAGTGATGGAATTTTTGTTTTCAGTAATGATTATGACACTACTAAGTCTATTTTCATTTCAGTAATTGATTCTTTGGATTTAATGACAAAGTATGAATCAAAGTTGCCAATCACCTCAGAACATATTGTCAAGCCTATTATCAGTCTCAACAATGGTATTGTTTTCCTTACTGATTCTTACGCTCGTACCGATCCTCCTCAGTTATACCATATTACAAAAAATGGTGATATGCAGTTGGTTGAAGAGTTAGCTAAGTCAGTTCGATATCCGAATGTAGCAACCAATAATAAGGATGAGTTCATTATTCTTTCATCTCAAGATGAGACGGTGACTAATGCGGCTATTTTGATGCACAAATACACACTGATAAAATAGTACAAAATGTATTGGAAAACCACCTGCAAAAGCGCAGGTGGTCTAGGGGGTATCTTAACGAGTGACGTATCTATTCCATGACCAATAGTTCCAGTTTGAGTTCATGCTGGTCAGTTCAGGGCCGCCCGGTTTATTGTATTTTCGTTTCAACACACTGTAGCTGGGGCCAGATTGATACACAGCATGCTGGAGACCTTTACCGTCACCAAAGTCATATTTGCCAAAGTACACGCCGACATGACTGGAGTAATACTTAGAAGACTGAGTTCTATGACGGCACCCCTGATGTATCTCCATACCAGGAATCAGGTTGTTATATCCACCAAGGTCAGCAATATAACCCATGTAAATACTATCAAGGCAAAGATTCGAGGTGGAGCCTTTATAACCAACTTTACCTCTGGCAGCATAAAGAAATCCTGCACAATCATGTGTATTGTAAGTAGTGCTCGTATCTCGTGCAATTCGATCAAGTTCTTGAAAATACTGCGTCACAATAACGCCGCTTGAACCAATATAATTGTTTATACGAGAGAGTGCCGTGGAGTAGTTATTGACTCTTTCGCAACTTGACGTGAGCACCTTATACTTATCCTCAGGCACAGAGCTGTCAAAAGTATCATTGCCTGTTGTAGGCGGAGTACCTCCGCCTACACACCCTCCTTGCCCAGGGTCAAGATGACCACCAAGCCAATACTCCAGCTTTTCAAGGCTCAATCTGCCAAACTTGCCATCAGCAGTTAAACCATTTGCGCTTTGAAATGCCTTAACCGCTGCCAGAGTGTTATCGCCAAATTTGCCATCAGCTCCCTTGGTATTATAGCCAAGGTTAGTAAGCCGATCTTGCATCAGTTGTACTTGCGAATGCGCTGTCGCAGTATCTTTCTGAAAGTACTTTTGACCCAGATGTATGTTCTGCAGAGTCGCTTGACTATTAGGTCCTGACCCTGAGATGTTTGGATTTGCCATTTCATTTCACCTTTATTATTGTTTGCTTATAATGCTGGCCACACATTTAAGCTAACTAAAGAATAAATGAGCTCAGAACGTGATAGAAGTGTAATAGCTGCTCAAAAAGGCGCAACAATGCGAAGGTGCTGTTCAAGTCTTTTTGAAAGTACTTCTATCCTAAATGTATATTCTGCAGAGTCGCTTGACTATTTGGGCCTACCCCTGAGATAATTGGATCTGTCATCTCGTTACTCCTATTCCAGTCTAATCTCCATTGCCAGCCGAGCGTCTCTGCTTCTACAAGCTAAGCGATTCGTAATCAGAGAGGGAGTGAAGAAATAGTCGGAGCACGGTATAATAAGCCATCGTTATACAGATTTCTGTCCCCAAATGGTAGATAAAGGATTATATTTTCATTAGGTGTTATGGCTCTTTCACCAAAATAAACAAATAATGCAACAAATCAGCATGTTGCCCCGTTATATATATGCAGAACGATGACCATTGATTATTTAAGGAGAAGCGACATGAAGACATTATCTTTCCTCTTATCAGTATGTTTGATTCTATCTATTGCGCCGGATGTTCTATCGGCTGGAATGTCTTTGGGATCGGTCGAGGTCGAGAACTCGTCGACAGCCCCTCTTTATAAGGCCCCAAACGTTAAATCTGACATCACGCTCAACTTGTTTAACGGGTTTACTTTCGGTATCTATGATGAGTTAGATGATTGGGTTTACATTATTTTCCGAAGCTCCGAATACTTTGACACAAAACTAAGCGATATTAGCGGTTATATGCGTCGGGACGATGTAAATATGGATCAAGTGAAGTACTTAGATGTTAAACAAGAGACCCCCATTGCGACTGTTTCAGCCTTCGATAAATCCGGTGAGATCAAAGTATATGATGTAGCTGATGAAAAGGCTGAGGTCATTGCTACCTATCTCGATGGTACAATTCTTGGCATTTATGGTGAAATTGATAATTGGTTCTATATTGAACTCGGAAATGTAAATGGCTTTATTATGAAGAAGGATACTCTGCTAAATGATATGTATGGCAATTATTTCAATTTCCCCACAATCGGTAAAATAAAATTCGATCAAAGTTTATGGACGTACTTCCTTCATTCATATCCATCTCTTTCCTCTCCTACTGAAGGAAGTGATTCGCCTAAGACCATGAAAAATCCGTATGTAGAGTGTATTGCTGTTCTGGATGGATGGTATGAAATCAGGTACCCAAACGGTTTCGTTTGCTTCATCATGCAGATGTATATTGAATGATTACAGGCCCTGATGGTAACAAGCTATTACCATCAGGGCCTGTTTATCTACCTGTTATAATCAACCCAGATCTTGATATCCTACCTTAGGACGTCCATATCCCAAAATAGTAACGTCTCCCAGGCTATATCCCCTTCTAACGACCATGTTGTTGACATTTCCCTGAATCGTATTAACATGAGTCGAGGTAACACCCGTCACATATCCCACGTGGCTTACCACCTCATTCACACCATTGTTAAACTTGAAGTATATATAATCGCCCTCCTGTGGAATAAAGTTTCTCTCTTCATCAGTTAATCCATGAGGGACATTGATAGTTGTGTACTCGTTTAAAAAGTTGTTTTTGAGAGACTGACTCACAAACCAGAATGTTTTCCCTATACCGCCTGAACTACCATACTCCTCAATAAAGAATCTGATCCCTTCTGCTGTTCCGGCAGTGTTTGGAATAAGGTCCCTATTTACATATGCGCTCAGGTAAAGCCAATCCACGAAACGATGACACCATTGATAAGTAACACCCGCATATCCATCAAAGTACACGCTATTTGATCTTCCTTCTTCCGGACCTGCAATCACCGCTATTCTCGGCACATGCCAGTTTGAAAGGTAAGTTTGCATTACCTCACAATCCGACCGCCTTATGTATTGAACTAATCCTCTATACCTGATTTTGTAGAGATCACTATTGTACGGCTCTGCGATCAGGATACGGTGTAAGGGGAGAATATGATTGCCATCAATGATAGCGCCAGAAGAAGTCAGGACCTCAGCATTATCACGTATTACACGTACATATGTTAATCCAGGCGCAAGAAACGGATCGGTGAATGAAATATAGCTACCATCTGCCCAGCCGTCCCGATCTCTCCTATCAATAATGTTGTACCAGGTAACAGCGCCAACTTGAGTCTCATTTACAATACGAACCTTTTCCCCATAGGAAAGCTTGAATTTTTCACTTCCATTAGCTGTATGTCTGATTTTTAGTCCATCACTGTTGACGTTAACTACCCAGCCATTCTTTTCCTTATACGGAGGTGCAGAGCCATCAGTATTCACAAGAATCGCATCATCAACATAACCAACGACACCAGAATCACCTGGCGTGTTTCCTCCATTGATGAATATGCTGTATGGTCCTTTAGCGCTTTCAGGCACAGTAAATCGGTACTCCTGTCTCCTGTAGGTGTTGGTATCAGGTATAGCATTCAACAGCGAAGGCCCATGCACAACTTGGTAAGCACCGCTGGCATCATAATATGAGTATGCTGCCCAGATATCCATTCGACCGCTTCTTTTTGCGTAGAATGAAAAAATATATGTTTTGCCGGGTACAAGCCTAACCGTTTGATACGCGCCTTGCATACCAGCGATTTCTTTATAAGGAAACTTCAGGACTTTGCTGCCTTTCTTCGCATTGACGCTATCCGTTATAACCTGAGACGGCTGTCTAAAGGTCCAAGGAGACGTGCCAGACTCAAAACTGGGATTTTCGAGGTGGTCAATACCTGAGGGATGCGGGCCGGGATCGGGGAGTGGTACATACTCCGATCCGTTACACGACACATAGTCTACCCATGTTGTTCCTGCAGCCCCAGACATTCCTTTAGCATATATTCTGACCTCAGCATCAGGGCTTGCTGAGGCTGGGATATCGAAATTCCAGAGCATAGTTCTGTATGTATCATTGACATAATCAGACATAATCGGGCTCTTAAGATACTCTGTCATGCCTGATTTTACAATCTTAATTGATGCCCAGAGGTCCATATTCCCTGTTCTTTTTGCCCATAGAATTACATGACCATACGTTCCAGGCTGTATCTTTATTGGCTGCGACGCATAATGCTCTCCTCCTTGCGCTGGATTTATAAAGCGAAGACACTTCTGACTATTATTCATAGCATGTCCATCACTTACAATTGCTGCCGACCCATTAAGTTGCCAGATTGGGCTAGATCCTTCAAAATTGCCATTTTTTAGTAGTTCTGCCATTTTATGTTTCCTCCTATAAATTATGAGAATGTGCAGACTTTATTTTCTGTTCTTCTCTACCGCAATACTAATAGACACGCATCTCAGTAAGTAGTGAAGAAACCAGCACGAAATAGGAAACATTTGACAGATGGATCAGCCCGTAATCTGCACAAACACTGGGCGAAACTCATACATTGAACTGTTCAGACAGATTTGAAAAGAATATGTGACGCCACCCCGTATTTATGTTGACATTTGGATCCCAAAGACTGTTTGAAAAACCGTATTCCTTAATAGGGCAAGTACGGTTCTGTGAGGGGCAGGGGCCGTAAGGCCGCCTGTCTACTCGACAGCAAATTTCCGGAAAGCACTACTTCTTTATGGATGCAGAGTAAGCTGTCGCTGTCTCCCCGCCACCTGAAACGACAGCTTTTATACGATACTTACCAATTGACGGTGAAGTGCATATTTTGGAAACGTTGTATACAGCAAAGCCAATATAGGCTCTGTTCTACAGCTCTGGGACAAAGCACTTTTTCTTCTTTCCATTCACCTAAGCTTACATAGATAGGCACCGGATCATAGTCGTTATTGAAGACTGATTATTTCCTGCACCTTTCTTGTCTGTTTTGTCACTGCTATTGGAGTGGAGAGAATACTATACTCAAAGCAGCTTAAGAGTTCTGGCCAGAAACTTAAAGCGAAGAAGAAGGAGAAGAAAAATGGTTAATGCAATAAAGAATCCCGGATTTGAAAGTGGAATGGACGAGTGGAGCATTTACGGCTGGTATTCGGGGAACAAAGTTGAACATCAAGCCACCGGAGGCATAGACAATGGCAAATGCGTAAAGCTGACTGTTCCTGCTGAAAAAGGACAGAGCCATATATATACTCACGCGAGTGTAATGCCTGGTTCTCATACATTAAAATTTAATGTAAAAAGAATCATTGGTGACGTTGACGTGTGGATAATGTTATATGTAAACGGCGCATGGAAGTATAGCCCATCCTTTATTCCCCAACTGACATCATCATTCACTGAATTATCTTACACATTTGCTGCTACGGGTTATGGCATGCAAAATGTTGAGATTAGATTGATTGCTGGATCAGCCGAAGGCGTGGCGTTGTTTGATAATGTGTCACTTATGGTGGATGAATCTGAGTATGAAAGCCCGTATGACGGGTGGCTATATGCAAATGTAATACAGAATGATGTGCGGCTTAGAGATACGCCGTCAACTTCGGGCAGCATTGTCGGCTACTATCCTAAAGGTAGACGTGCAGTCATAAAAGATGCTGGAAATGGCTGGTTCAAATGCCGTTGGAAAAACAAAGATGCCTACATTTTAGGGACAACACTATCGCCCCCTACTGCTAATGAAGACATGGAACGCTATATTCTGGTAAATGTCGCAAATCAAGAAGTGAATGCCCAACATAACGGCAATCCAAAGTACTATAATAAGGAATTGGATAATAATGGTGATTGGTGTCACTGGTTTGCTGATTGGATTACATGCCATTGCTTATGGCCGTTCGATGGTGATGTAAATATACCTCAGGAGTCAAATGTTAGGAATGGTATCAGTTTCTTCTTGCAAAGTGATTCATTCTATTTTGTACATGCGGAAGATAAGGTAAAAGCCTATGGATTTTCTGATTTGAAAGAATTTATGAGCCAAGCGGAACTCACCAACGCAGAGATGAATTACAGAGCAGAAATTGGTGACTATGTGTACTTCAGAATAGACGATACCACCAAAATAAGCCGACATGTAGGTGTTGTAATCGATGTAAGTAGCAACGGAACGACAATTACTTCTATTGAAGGCAATGCATCAGCCAAGGGAAGCCAAGCGATTGGAAACAATAAGGTCTTTATCCAACCCCCTCTTGGACCGGACGTACCCGGTAAGAGGTTTAACTCAGATATTGTCGGCTTTGGTAAACCTTATTATGGCAACGGCTAAGAATAATTCATGTAGTTATACCTAAGAAAACACTTGCTGAAGGGACCTCTCTGCATTACGCAGGGAGGTCTTTTCTGTTTGTCTACTAGAAAGGCCTTTCCCTGTATTGGAAAATGAGGTTCAGAGTACATTGCAGGTCGAGATTTGAGACTTTGAAATCATTTTTATCGATTGATACTGTCGTCTTGATACCATAAGTGCTGAGCATCTTCCCTGTATTATCTGAAATGATCAGTAAATCGCCTTGAACATCTGCCGCATAGTTGTTTTCCTTGTTGGTACTCAAGGTAATATCTCCCGGGCCATAGTAGTAATGAGACAAGTAGTATTGTCCGTCAGCATCACATTGTAACCCAAAGCTCTCCTGAAGATTATTACCATCTATAGGATAGTAATAGACGACTTGATCATTATACTTTGAATAGTAAAAATACTCCGGCAGCAGGTCGCCCTGATATAGCAGTTGACGCCCTATTTCTTTGATGACCCATCTTTCTTCAATCCGCTCTAAAACACAAAGCACATTATGCCCGTCTTTGCTGAGAATAACAAAGGCATTTTTACTTCCATCAGCAATGATCATCCCTAACATAGGGTGATAGTCCTCCAGCTCGGTTCCGGTAAATGTTTGGGATAGAGCAGGGGGAAGCATATTACCGAAGTGATAAGCATTATTCTCGAGATAGGCCCCGCCTCCGGCGGGATATAGTCCATATGATCCATCTAAAGGCGTTAAATCGGATGTCATGGCATAGACATCTTGCTTTTTACCATTAATAGATGCTCTAACATATGCCCAATCATCGATCAAGGAAATCAAAGAACATTGTTCTCCGTTTGGCAGTCTTCCAAGCGGTTCGCCATCTGAACTTGGTGCAGCGGATATAAGCGCCCCCTCTTCGATATTTATGCTGTTAATAAACAGGACCGTTCCTGAAGCATCTCTAAAATATGCTTTAGGCAAAAGCATTTCCGGGGTTCTGTTGTCAATGATCTGTTCAGGGGAGTCAGAACGGGCAGCGTGATTTTCACGTTTCCATACATGGCCTGCCAGATACAGCCCCAGTATCAAGAGCAGCGACGTGAGCAAAATACAACATAGAACGAACTTTTTCATCTTGGCATCTCCATGAGGAAGCTACAGTGATTCCACTGTTCACTTAGTATAACGAAGATAACGTGTGTTTTCATGCAACAGAAACATGACGTTCGGAAATTTTACATAAAAAATGAGACAGATTCAGTTTTTTATCGTTATATAGAGCCTTACAACTTGCAACCGGCAAGCAGGGCCTGTGGTCCCCCACAGGCTCGATGCTTGTTGGTGGCAACGCCCCCAATCCCCCTTAATCGTGCGATTTCATCACACGGCTGCGCGCTTCTGCAAAGCGCTTTTATCAGACAATCTTGTCCAATGTAAGTATCATACTACAGTGACTCCATACTCAGTAAGTTTGACCTTTTCAGCCTCTCATCTGAAATTCCGGATGGACTTTTTGGACACGCCTTTTCATTGGATTTCTTTGCGGCATCCAGCTTATCCATGACCGAAGGCCGGATAGCCCTCTCCTTCTCTGCACCAAGTAACAGGGCAAAGGAAAGCTGTTCACCGGGCTGCTGCCGTCCAAAGCTTTGCTCAACAATTGGCGCATCGAGTGTCGATACCTGAAGAGGTAAAATCGGCTCAGGCTGCGCATGTTCATCATGAGTCAGGTACTTCTCTTTCTTCAGCTCCGCCACGATCTCATCGAACACAGCATTGATGGCCTTGCGCTCCTCCCCCTCCGGGTAGGATTTCAACATAGCTGTGTTCCCCGCCTTGTCCGTAACCTGTGCAACAGCACACTGAGCGTGTCCCGCCAGATAATCTGATCGGCCGGCCAGACTGTCCATTACATAGGTTGCGAACGCGCGCGCCGTCATCTCCGTGTTGCTGTCCCAATAGTCACCATCCTTCTCATTGATTTCACCCATGCGCTTTGAATTTCTATAAAAGTCTGTCATCACCTGGCCGATGGTTGGCTCAGGACTCTCACCCATAGTATGAAGAATCTTCTCATAGGTCAGCAGCCGATCCCTGGCTTCCTTGGGAATTATGCGGCCAGTCATACTCTTGTTAAGCTCATTGAGTTTGTCTACAGTGCCAGGCTCGCCGGATAAAAACGTTGTTTTCAGTGTTTCGTATACTGCGTGTATCTTATCATCTCCGTTGCGTTTAAGAACATTCCCAACGTCCATTTCAAGGTATCTCTCCGCGCTTCGCCTTGTCTGCGCGTCACGCGCTTTAGCCCGGACCGCAGCCTGCTCCGTGGTTTCAGACTTGTACTTGATGGTGTGTATCAGCTTTTCAAAAAGGGGATGCTTTCGCGGATTCTCCGACAGCATCCCCTTTAGGCCCAGCTTGGTTCCTAAATAATCATCCAGTCCATGCCACCACTCATGAGCCAGCGAACCGGCGCCCTTCATTTTGGTGAGGTTGATGACATGGCGCAGCGGTTCATAATGTGCAACAGCGTTTCCGCTGCCCCGAGCGCCGAACGCAATAGAGAGTGCGCCCTGATAGGAAATATCCCTGCACGAAATTTTCAAGGCAGCCGCTAAATCCATCAGTGCGTCAAAGCCCATGTTCAACGAAACCTGCCGTTCGTTCTGGTTCACCCAGTTTCCGAACTCGCCGCCCTTGAAGCCGAAGGTATCAAGATAATCCTGACCTTTGACATCCCTGCCTCTGCGGTAATTCGGCAAACCCTCACGCCGCACATGCATCAGCTGTTCTGGCACATACCTCTTTTTCCCACTCTTGCCTCGCTGTTTAGCGTAGTCCTGCATCCAACTCAAGGCTTCTGTTTTCGTGGCAAAATTCTTTTCAAGTATAGAATGGTTTTTTAAGACAAAATAAGTGTTCGGCATCCAATCGTCGTTTCGCGAGTAGGCGTTCTTTCCGTCGAAAAAGCGTATTTCATAGCCGCGCGGTACTTTCTCTTCTTTGGAAACGCCGAACTGCTGTTGCTCAGCTTTCTTGATAACATCGTGCAGATAAGCACCCTCGGAAGATATGTGCATGGCGTAGAGAAGTTTTTCCGTGATTGCGGGGTTGTCTTTGCCCTTTACAGTCCATGAAAGGCGCTGACTGTTCCCAATACGCTCGATGTAACCGCCATCAATAAAAAAACGGTCAAATGCCGCCATGACATCCACTTTGGTTCTCACGCCATCCATAGCGTTCCGAACCTCCCGCACGGTATCAATATATTCCGCCTGCCGGGCAAGGCGCTTTTCGGAAGATCTGTCCTCCCAGATAAACACCGGGGAAGCAGGCAGGCTATCCCGCACCGATTTTATATAATAGGCCACGTCAACTGGAATTCCTCCGTCAATCATGGCCTCATAGTTTGGCTTCCAGATGTTATCCTTTTTAACGTATTTATCCGCTTCTCGCTCATTCATCGAAGTCAGGTCGCTGGCAATCAGGCCACGCTCTCTCCACAGGTCCTTTTTTGCGCCGCCGATCTTTTCACCGAAATCTTCATGCTTTATTTTTCTTGCCACAGTATTTCTCCTTTCTATCACAACTCTGGGTCAAGGAAAGTCATCAGTATTGGCCATTCGGGCATCTATCCGCCTGCATGTGTCTTTATATTCGTCCATTCATAACCCTCCGTCACAGGGATGCGTAAATGCCGCCGCCCTGTGTTCTGCGCTGAAGGGCATAGCGATTTGAAGCATCCGATCCCTTGAACCGGGTGTCATCTGTAATGCTGATTCCATGCTTAGATTTATTCACCTAACAGGCTGGAAAACTTTGTCAGTAACAGCTCAGGTATGGTTCATGGGGGAAAGGCGCTTGAAAAGTACGGCGATCCATTTCATCCCCATCGCGCCGTACACTGAGGTCAAAGCCTATTCATCTATAACTAACTTGCCTACAACTATCGTTCAGACCTGCCCCTTTGGGTAGCGGACACTTGGCCTTCGCTGTGCAGAATCGTGTCAATGTTTGCTTTGACAGTGTTTATCGTTCTCATCCTATCTCTTACAGACCGATACGCCGCATAAGCATCCTTCTTTTTTTGCAGCAAGACAGCGTATTCATCTTGAAGACTGCGCACTGTCGGTATTCTTTTCGTGCCCAGGGCGTCGAAGGCTTGCTTGGCTGCTTTATGCAAAGCGATCTCCTGTTGATGCTCAGCAGCAAACCGCTTGGAATAGCCAGCTTTCCTGTATGCCACATAGATATCCCGCGTCTTCACGTAGTTGATGACATGCGTTTTCAGTATGCCAATATCGGCCAGACGCGCTTCAAGCTCCTTTAAGCCGGCCGAGAGTGTATGATAATGCTCAGTCACTTCCTTCGCCTGCTCACGCAGCTTATCGTAATCAGTCAATCCATGCTCTGTCAGATAATTCAGTGCTTTAGCCATCTGTTTCAAATTTGAGATTTTCGACCATCGCCCAAAGCCTTTACTCTTGCCTTGTGAGAGTTTCGCTTGAATGTCTATTAACAGCTGCATCCGCTCTGATCTGATATTTTCAGTCTTTCGACTTGACGATGCCGGTCTATGCTTACCCTTCAGGAGTCTGCTGAGGCCGTCCACATCATAACCATCGCCAAGTGTATGGAGCCTGATGAATCTTTTATGCCCAGAGCCGCGGCAACTGATGTCCTTCCCGCGCTTCACTTCCCAGCCTGCTACGCACAGAAAATCTAACATACCGTCAATATCTTTTATCTGGTGTGACAATGCCTCATTAATGATAGCCCGCAGTTCATCACGATGAGAGGGGACAGCCCGATTTCCGAGCCACTTGTTGTATTTCATGCCGCTTTCTTGCGGATTATCAACAACAGATAGCTGGTGTTCTGTACAGATCAAATCGCTCAGCCTTGCGACTGCCCTGCCGGAAGCAAGAAAATCTCTGAACTTGTATGTACAGTCCAAAGACGTTGAGTTCCATATGATATGATTATGAATGTGCGCTTTATCAACATGAGTTGCTACAAAAAAGGCATGATGTCCTTTCAAAAAGCGCATGGCAAGCTTATAGCCAATGTGGTTTGCATCATCAGCGCTTATCTCCCCAGGCTTGAATGATTGCCTGATTTGATAGGCAATCACATCACTCTGCTGCACCCTACCTGTTATTTGCTGATATTCGCGTTTAGATAAAGCAAACTCCGCATCGACAGATTTGATATCGCATTCATAACAGGTTACAAGCTCTCCATCATTTGTTTTGTCCGGGTTGAAAGCGTACCCGGTTCTGTCTTTGATGCACTGTGCAACTGACTTGCCCTTGTTGCGGTGCATTGCAATGATTCTGGTTGTTGCCATTATCGCTTCCTATCATTATTGTACACTGACACACAAAAAAAGCGCTGGTTCAGCGCTTTCATCAGATCAGGCCCTTCACTGAGTAATATCTTTGAGCGGAATATCCACCGGCATATCAAGTAATTCTTCCGCCAGTGTGTCACTATGTAACCACGCTTTGCGCAATTCCTCGCTGGGAAGCAGCAGCGGCATCCTGTGGTGATATGGCGCTATCACTGGATCAGCATCCCGCGTGATAACAAGAAACTGGTCATACTCTTGCGAACCGATGTTATCAAATATTCCCGCCATGAACATAAGCTGACCATTGATGGGGGCGAATAAACCCTTTTTTTCAAAGAACCGCGTCGCAGGAAGAATACAGCGCTTCCCTGCTCGAAAAGCAGGCACAAACATAGGCTTTCCCGTCAAGGTTTCACACCTGGCATTCAGCATCATGTCTTTTTGCGCCTTCTTCCATCCGAAAGTCATTACTTTGGCTCCTTCGGCTGTAATGGCCATTGTCGGCAAAGTGGGAACGATCAATGATTCCTTCCCGTATTCGCCTGTCTGCTGCTTGCGCGCCAGCTCTTCCTCGATGTCCTTAACAACTGAGCGCAGCTCCTCGATGGTAATGGGGGGCGCGTAGAATCGTCCGCACATAGAAGCCTCCTTAAGCTTGTCGTAAGGGTATTATACCCTGCTGGGTTCGCTCGAAGAAGAATATGCCATCCACAAGGAAGAGCTCGAAGATATAGTTCTCTATGCGAACTTCAAAGCGCAGACCAGCACCGCCCGCCTTACGCGCGACACCCGGTCCGGATTTGAACCCTTTCTCGACTTCTCGCCATCCCCCTTCACGCCCAGGCCAGAATATCCTTTTAGGTACAATCTCTCCGTCCTCATCGATCTCAACATCAACCTTGACATTCTGTCTGATCGCTAATGGCCGAGGTAGTTTTTGCATCTGCTTCCACCTTTCTTCTCACGATCACCGCCAGGGTATATCGTGTGATCATCAAATGCATTGATATTCGCAAAAGAGGGACTTGCCAGAACATTTCCGCGCCGAATCATCATCGTTCCAAAGCGGCTCCGAAGCTCATCAACGGTTCCTGCAAGGCTGATTTCCTTTTGCCTGCGCTTTTCGTCACCGAAGATGTCAAGCTGAACGGGATCTGTCGCGTGTCGTAGTGATGAGACACTAACGCCGATAGAGCGGAGCGGAAGCATTCGTTCATACTGTTTGGCGGAAAAAAGTTCCATCGCAACATGAACAATTTCTCGGCTAAGGGATGTGTGATACCCAATGGTTTTCTGGCATCCTCTGACATTGAGCTTGCTGTCGCGGACATGAATGTTGATGCATCGGCCGACCACACCCGAATGACGCATCCGCATAGAGACTGCCTCCGCCAAGGCTGTATACACGCACCTGACATCCGAGATGGATTCCATATCCCTGGGAGCAGTGACAGAGTGACCTACAGACTCCATCTCTTCCGGCGGGATAGGCGGTTTGTCGTACTGCCCTGTAGCGTGACGGACGTGCATCAGCCCCACTTTTCCAAACAAAGATTCTAAGAGTCCTTCAGGAGCGTTGGCAATGTCCCCGATGGTGCGGATGCCGCATGCGGCCAATTTCGGCACGGTGTGGGGTCCAACAAACAGGAGATCGCCCGCCGGCAGCGGCCAGACCAGCTGCTGATAGTTCTCCCGTGAGATAATCGTTGAGGCATCGGGCTTCTTCATGTCAGACCCCAATTTCGAAAAGCAATACGTAAATGAAATTCCTGCTGAAAGGGTCAATCCAAGCTCATCTTTGGCTCTTTGCCGCAGGGTCTGGGCAATCATAGTGCCATCATCGATGGTGACACCCCTGCCAGTCAGATCAACCCAGGCTTCATCTAAGCCGTATGGCGTTACATTAGGCGTATACTCACGGAACATTGCCCGGAGACGGCGTGAAAAATTTTGATATCTTTCGAAGTTTGCAGGCATCGTGATCAAATTAGGGCATAACTTCTTCGCCTCCCAAGTCACCATGCCGGTCTTAATGCCGCAACGTTTGGCTTCAGGCGTGGATGCAAGGATAATGCCATGCCGCTGATCTCCATCGCCCGCAACAGACATTGGCAATCCGCGCAGCTCAGGATGATACACCAGCTCGCACGATGCGTAGAAGCTATTGGCGTCGCAATGCAGTATGACGCGATCCACACAACCCCTCCTTTCAAATGAGAACTATTGTTCTCATTTATGAGATGAATTATAATCCACATGATTTAATTGCGCAACCGCTATATATTGTTGTCTCCCGACTCTCCTTACACAAACAAAGCATCAGAACACAGCAGAAACAAGGTTTCTGAGCATGAAGGTGTTCCCCTGGTCAAAATTCACCACTTTTCGATTTCGACAGTTTTCAGCCTGTCCTATCGGGTACTCTATCACTATGGCGACGGGGGAGGCCATTAAATCTATTGGATTGCCCGACGAAAATCCTTAGTGAACCATACATAGCTGGTGTGCAAACTGCCAGGTTATTTCTCAACGTATTGACACTGTATTTATGTAGTCCTTCATTGCCATGTATGATAGAATTGCAATACTGGAATAGAATGTAAATCAGCATTAAAGCTTAATCTCCAGATATGTATATGGTGTCGAAAATCGTAAATGGGAGGTATCCTTATGACAAATGAATCCTTACTTGCTTTACTTAATGAGTGCGATGTGGCTGCTGGCAAAGTTCTTATACCTGATAAAGCATATCACTGCTTTCAAATGTTTCAAGAGCCAGACTCATCCTGTATTACTCAGTCCAGCGTTTATGAGGTTATTGTACTTATCCATTGCAGGAGTAAAGCAGGAATCATTTTGAGATATGGAAATTTTGATGTTCACTGGATAATCAAAGAAGAGTATCGTGGAAAACATATACTAAGCCGCTTCTTGAGAACCGGATGGCTTAATCTAATATGGCCAGATAATATAGAAGTAACAATAAGTGATGCTGTTGATTCTCGTGAAGAATACCTGCAAAAATGTTATCTTGCTGAGTTGGCAGGCCTCCAGATCAGAGACAAAGATAGGTTAGATAAGTTTATTCTGGGCAAGTAGTAAAAAAACAGATTCATATCATCGTTTGATGTGTAAGCGTCAAACATGATGCTTCAACTGTTTTTTGACAATTAGACAACTTCTTGATAATTTGAAAATGCCAAGAACAAGCGACAACAAGACCGCACAGCTTGCATAGCAATATGAAAACTCGCTGCTAACTATATTTTATTCATAAATACAAAAACCAGACGAACCGATCACACCATTTTGGTGAGAGTGTTTATTTTAGTTCATAAATTAATTTCGAGATTATATCTAACAATGATGACTCACTAAAAGGCTCAAATACTGCTCTATAGAGATGCGTTATTTGCACCCTGTCTATCTCTTCTGGAAGTTCATTCAAACTAAAGGAGAAAGGCTCACGACGCTCCTTGTTATTCATATAGCTAAGGTTATTTTTATTATTCATTATGTGCCAATCTCCATATATTTCACCACTATCTATCAACAACAAATTGAAACCATAACCCGCTTTGTTTTTCACCTCTCCCCAAGCATGTATATTCCTCCCACTGAATTGTGGGATGTAATTTTCAGTTCGTACTCCCTCTTCTCCCCAAAACCTATTAGTTCTGACTTTCCGCTTATAGTTCTCTTTAAGAATGGCTTCCATCTTAATCGAAATTACATTGTCAGGTGGAATAATCATTTCCCAAGTAAAGCGTTCTGCTTGATACCCTACTCCATTACTTTTCGAGAAGGTGATTTTTTCATTTCCTGCATATTTTTCATTAACCTTTTCAATATAACTGGTGATCGATGCAACAATCGTATTATCAAACTGCGAACGAACTAATTTGCAAAAATCATCTTTTCCCTTTACTGTCTGTCGAATGTTACTCTCCCTCTCCTGCCGAGCAATGTCTTCTGCATTTTTTGCTGTAATGGTAGCAGCAACTAACTTGTCAATCATAGAATCAGGTTCTTTTTGTTCTTCAATCAGTCGGATAATATCCTTCCAATTATCAAACCGCCGTTGTGTGGATTTTTCTAACATTCGGTTGATAACAGAGATAAGGCTTGGAGTCAAAAAACTACTGACACTATTAAGATTCTGTATTGCTGAGTGTAGGTGAGCGCTTTTGCAGTCATCATCGGTCTTTGGAACTGGCAAATAAGGGTATCTAAATGTTGCCAATTCGTAAAAGATAATACCCATTGAATAGATATCCATCTGAATAGTATTCTTGCCATAATCCCATGCCTCTGGAGCCATATAAAGCGGAGTACCCCAACCTTTAAATGTCAACATCCGAGTTCCTTCAATTGCAATTCTTGACAAACCAAAATCAGAAATTTTCAGGGTGTTCCCGCATAATAAGATATTGTCAGGCTTTATATCCCGATGAACAAGAGTACGGTTTATTTCATCCATCCCATGAGCAAGCTGCCTAAATATATCTAATAATTCCACCAGTTCCAGAGGCTTTCCTATTTGTTGCCTGTGCTTCAATTGTTGCGTCAACGTCCCTCCATCAGCATATTCCATCACTATGTATGGCGGTAACTCAGGATATGCTTCGCCTGAATGGACAAACTCATATTGAATAATATTATCACCTTTGACTGCTTCAGCTAAACGCATCTCATTTTTGAAGCTTGCTGCTGAATAAGAATCACCAAACGACGGGAGCATTGCTTTCACAGCAAAAACTGCGTCATCTTTTTTTCGACGAGCCTTGAAAACATAGCCAAAGCTACCTTTCCCAATAATCTCATCTAGCACATAAAAATCGTTTCCTTCTCCCTTAACCGACGATCCAACTGTTAGAAGCATGTATCATCCCTCCTATATATTATTTCCCATAGTCTTCTAGCTAATGTGCAGTATACGTTTATCTTATCGAAGAGTGTACCACCGTTCCATAACTCTCCCTCCAACATTTCGTTTTTCAGCGTCTTTTAAGTGCCTAAAGACTAATCTCATAACATAAATTATTGACCGCCCTCCGATATTGAATTGAATGTAGAATCAGCCTGTAAGATTGTAAAGCCTATTTCAATAAATCTGCGTTTCTGTCTTTCAAAATCTCCTATGACCTTTGATCGATCCAAAAGAATAGTGAGATTTTTTCTTGCTCGTGAACATCCAACATAAAACAGTTTATAAGCACTTAGCACACCGAATACAGTGCTCTCTTTCAAACAGTCTTTGGCTTTTGTCACTCCCGGTTTTTTTAAGTATTGGTCATATTTTTCCATACACAGATACATAAAATATGAATTATTCGTAAACTTGTCAATTATTGTAGCGATTTTTTCACTGATTGCCTTTTCGTGCTGAGTATAAGTGTCCTTTTTTAGATCACTTATTTTTATACCAATAGTGTACTGTAAATCAGCCAATTCAGTAATATAGCTGTAATAAAACTGGCTAAATGGCTTTAATGAAACCGAGAAATTTCCCCACATGTCAAAAAACCGATACATATGGACTACGGGATTAGTACTACAGTTATCTGCGACAAACACCACGCTATCATGGCTTTCCCCCTTCACTCCATGCTGCGTTGATACTTTAGGATTTCCCAGATATTCGATAACTCGCTTTAATTCAATAACAGGCACATCGAATACCTGGTGATAATCTCTATCGGCATAAATACCTTCCACATAAGTGTTTTCCGCTATTGAAGTATCTAAAAGCATAGTTAGCAAATCAGCTATTGTTTTATTCTCATCCTTAAAACCCGCAAACACTTTCTTCAATTTGCTAAGCAGTTTTTTCTTGTCATCATGCGTTTTGATATACCAGCTGTCCTTACAGAACATTGACTTATATGTTTTTAACGTCTGAATAATTGAGCCATACTGCTCCTTCTGATAGCAGTCTGCCATATGAACAATGCAGTATAATACTTTTATCAAAGGATCTGGGTTTACATCATAGGGCGTTGTTAGTACATCCACTGCTGTATAGGTTTTACCAAATGAGTACTTATCCATCCCAGAAAATGCTTGATAAAGGTTAAGGGCACCAATATAGCCAAAGCGCTCTCTGTTCAGAAGATACAGCACCAAGGCACTTGAATCAGATTCTTTTATTCCATTAATCGATTCATCAATGTTGTCGCTAATAACAATGCGCGGTAAAAAATCCGCGCTTACTGACTTCATTTTGCGCGAATTATCTTGATCAAAAGATGGATCATTACATATTTTATTTAATAGTTTCACAATGGCCGTCACTGATCGATGATTAATCAATAGTGACTGCGTAGTGTCAAATAATTCAAATTGCTCTTCAAAAGAACCATCATAATTCCTATAAATCTGCTGCATTCGATCCCCAAACAAGTATAAATGTGTGTTCGATCCAGCAACACTTTTATAAAATATTTTCAAAACATCCGCCATTGTATCCTGGTATTCATCAATGAAAATATGCTGATACTTTGAAGATATCATTTTCCCAATAATGGAATATCGATCAAAAATATGTTTTGAAAAACTTATTAAGTCATCATGGGATAGCCCCCCATAATATAGAGAGTTGAATGGAGATTCATTATATGAAAGAGTCTTTATATTTTTTCGAATTGCTTCGTAGCTAAGCTCACCATATTTTTCTACATATTTACTATTGCTATCTGCAACATAATCAGTCTGTTCAAGGTTTTCAATGCGTCCCTTAATTTGGTCACCATATACTTCATAATATAAATCAAGAATATCTTGGTGAGTAAAATACCGCTTCATAAATGCATGAAGGAAAGAATGTATAGTACCGATATACACATTTTTTGATTCAATTCCATTTGACAGCTCTTCTGCAGCACGGTTGGTGTAAGTAATACACAGAATGTTATCTCCGGGCATCTCAACAATATATTTTTGCACCATTGCCTTTATCTGTGTCGTCTTTCCACTTCCTGCAGGGGCGTTAATTAGAAAACAATTATTTAGTTTGCTAGCCATAACAATGCCTCCCTTATATAAGCTGGAAGCATTGCATTTACCAAGTTATTGAGGATAACCGAATACATAAAATCCGTCTTTCTATTTGATGTGTGCTCAACAATATCATGAATACTGCAAGTTTCTTCTTTCCTAGGAATGGTGAATATAAGTTTGTCCTTTCCTCGATTCTTTTTCCATTCATTCGCGGACCTTTTATCTAATGCCGAAACCCCGTAGTATTTTGCAAGCATTGCTTCTTCGAGAGTCCTTGAAAAATGATCATTTTCCCCTTGAAAAGCAAGATAAATGCTCCCCACTACAATTGGAGCGAATTTATTTTGCCAATCATATAGTTTTTGTATAGTTGGATTTGATTGATTTAGTTCGCTTCTAGAAAACTTATTAATCGTTGAATTTGTCGTGGTAGAGGCCAAGACATCAGTATCGCTTGATGAATCATTGTCATAGTCCAAATCCGTTATCAAAACAGTCTTTATACCCAAAAAGTCAATAATAGACTTATAGTTATAAGCATACGCTCCGCCAACCTGAACGAAAGAAACGTACTGTCCTCTTATAAACTCAAAGTCTTTTAAGCACAATGCACTTTTTATAAGCATTCGTTCTGTATCACCTTCATACATAATGATTTTGTCAGCGAAAATAATATCAGGGAAATTGACTGCGTAGAAAAAATCATAGAATTCAAGAAGCTCCTTACATGATGCAATTGAGTTTTGAAATTCGCGCAAGTCAAACATTCTGCATCTGAAAGGCTCTTCCTGACGCAATACCCTGAGCTGGGAGATTTTCGCAGAACGAACTACCTCATGCGAGTGCGTTGTGAGCACCCCTTGTATACCTATGCCTTGATTGTAATACTCAAATAAGTATTGGGCAAAAACGTTCTGCATTTGAGGATGCATATGTGCTTCCGGTTCTTCGATTATAAATATATTTACAAGAAGAGGGTCTATGCTTCTCTTGAACCTCTCTAATTGAAGATGGATATAGATAAGATTGCTATATCCTAACCCTTGCGAAGACTCTCTCAAATAGTGGTCATCCGCTTGATATTTTGCAGAAGTTATACTTTTCAGCAATGCATGGACAGCATCTTCAGTTACGTTCATGTCAATTACAATATTTCCGGCATGTCCCCCGTTGGTTCTGGAAACTGCCTCCATTGTAACACGTAAAGAATCAAGCGATGCTTCTCGAACTCTTTCCTGAATCCTTGCTTGCTGAATTGGCTGAATAATTTGATCCGGAAGGCGGCAAAGCAAATCCTGCCAGCTCTCTTCTTGGCTGGCGATATCAACCATGCTTTTGCTTAGAATTCTTGTTCTATCGGTATTTTCATCATCTAAAGTTCGGCCGGCCATAATATTATTATAATTAAATAGATTCTTAAATGATGATATATCCATAGCAACTCTATTTTTATATAATTTATCAGAGAAGTATGCCATTTCTTCGCATGAACCTGCATATAGGGATATGAGCATTTCTTTGACAACACGAACGATATCCTTGTTCTTGTCTTCGTCTTCGGATAGCTTACTGAATCGGACAGAGAGCTTTTCGTACTCAGCATCTATGCTTTTCCAAAATCTATCCCTATTTAATCCGTAACGGTAGATAAAGTAAAAGCTTGTATTGCTCGAGTCAAGCTCCATAATATAATCAGCAAAATGGCGAATGTCATCCTCTTTTTCATTATAATCAATTTGAATTTTCACTTCAATTGGCGGTATTATAATAGCATCTTCGGGTTTCTCATCCTGGGTAATTATTTCACATATTTCTGTTACGATTTCTTCTTTTTGTTTTCCATTAGTAAATGCAGAACGACACATAGGATAGACTTTATTGCTCCACTTTTGACATTCTATAGCAGAAAAATCATCACTCTCGAATTTGCACTTTCCGCTCCCAAAAACTGATTTAAGCAGCTCAACAAGAGAGGTTTTCCCACTATTATTCGCTCCAGCAATAATGGTTATGCTATCTTCCATATTTAGTTGTACATCATATATTTTTCGGTAATTGGATATATGGATTGTCTTTAGTTTCATTACCTTTTCTCCTCAAACAAAGTCGAGTCCAGTGAATATATCCCAATTATATACCATTTTGATTAACTAGTCGATAGAATACTATTAAGGCGAAAGAATAATGCTTTCAATAGCGCTTTCGTTTGGAGTGTGGCTTCATCTCATATATTATTCTGCTTTAATATTCACTTAGATTGTTTTGCGATAATAATTAACCTTCCATTTTCAGAATGATATGAACAAGTAGATAGTGTAATCAACTCTCTGTCAGGTTCAATGGTTAATCCAGTATCATACATTGCATTTTCCGACAGAAACTGTATGTATGCTATCATAGCAGCTTCATCCCATATATTTGTAAAGTCGAAAAACCTTATTTGTCCGTCTTTTTTTTCTGAAGTACTTGTACGACATACCGCCACAATCTCATACAACCTTTCCTCGTACAAGGTGTCAAACCGGATGTATCGGTGCTCCTTCCAAAAGGACTTTTTTTCATATCTATCCAGATCACCAAAAAGAATGCCACTTCGAGCATTGTGACCATGGATAAGGAGATGACGGCTACCTTGAATATCAGTTATCCCATCGATAAAAGGAACACCATATTTCGCTTTCTTTCCATAGAAGTCCTTATCAAGGTATCTCTCAGGTTCATCAGGTGAAAACATAATTGGATAGTTAATCTTGGTACCATCGATACGTATCCAACCATACAGATGCGGATTCTGCTCGTGTAGATCCTCATACTGCGGAAGAATCCGCTTCTCTTCTATGCCATTCTCATCGCTGACCAGATAATCCTGCTCAGTAGATAGAGTACTGCGCATCCCCGCACCGCTTATCGGACCGGTAGAGGCTATCTGCATAGCCTTGTTCAGCAACAACTTCTGCTGAACATTTTGGTTCTCCGCTTGCCTTGATATAACAGGCTGATTTTCTGAGCTATTTGATGACGATCCTTCATTGCTTGTATCAAGCTTTCGTTGTTCTTCGACCATCTCAGCCAGGGAAGCGAAGGTATTCATTTCCTCAGTTTCTACATAGTATTCCCAGCTGATGAAGATACATATGACAACAAATACCAGCATCAATATCAATCCCATGATTCTTAATCTTTTACTCATACTTTTCCTTTCTGAAATAGCACCCGAAGGGAAGGCATGCGCCTGCCCTCCGGGCCAGTGTTAATCCAGGGCCGCCAAAGAAGATAGCACCTGATTGGCGGCCTGCCAAATCTCATCCAAATGCCCCTTGATATCTTCCATATCCTGCTCATAGATACTGCCTGACTCGTT
>LFRM01249318.1_pt3 | contig 35884 bp, 36 predicted proteins | sample 618341 | NCBI WGS metagenome assembly LFRM01 (sample SAMN03654438, study PRJNA283298) | anaerobic digester metagenome | isolation source: pool of bioreactors CSTR01a, CSTR02a, and CSTR03a thermophilic anaerobic... | place: Denmark: Kgs. Lyngby | collected 2014-05-21 | reverse complement strand
GAGCAAAAAAGAAGGGAACAGAAGCGGCTAAGCATAAGCCCATGCCGCCGAGCATCATGCTTCTGGCGGCCGCTTGTGATTTGACAAACAGACCGCAGGTAAAAAGCCCCGCAAAATGTGCAATCATGGCGGCCATTATGTATGAAGAGGCATTTATCTCACGCATTTCCAGCAGGTTATATAGGACCTGCCCCTCAAACTGGAACGACAAAATATAAGCGAAGAGAAATGAAAACCCGGTAATAGAAAGTCTACGGGTATTTAAAGCTTTAAACTTGAACATTTTCATTTATAACCTCCTGCTCATCGGAGGCTCCACCTTTTTTGATCCATTCGTCTATATCAGCGGTTTTGAAACGCCAAAGTTTTCCAACCTTGGATGCTGGCATACCGCGCTGATCAATCCAACGCATAACCGTATGGCGCTTAACACCAAGATAGTCGCAAACGTCTTGCAAAGATATCCATCTGTCGTTATATAATGTTTCAGACATAGATGCCACCTCTCTTTAACTATTTAATCAATAATGTATGAGATAATTATAACATCCCAGAGAAGCAATATCAATATCTTTATGGTATTTTGTGTAGTATTAAGTTGTATGCCGTTAGTTGTTTATATCTAATGGTTTATGTTTGACAATCATTTTTGATGACTGCAGTACCCTTTTGTTCAATATTTCTTTAAGTAATCTTTAGATGTCTTCACCGCTGATTTCCGCTGCCTTATACGCTTGTCTGGCTTAGACGCTTCTGCAACCCACTGTTCCTCTGACAGCTTGATGCTCTGGCGCGCTGTCCCAAGTATTCATAAGGTAACACCTTAAATACATCCGGTTGGAGATTTGCTGAAATTCCTGTAAGTAGGTATCATCCTCTACTGACCGATTACTGACCTTTATTAGATCAATGTCCGTCTTTTGTTAATCGATTATTAGTGTACTTGTAAGCCACTTGTCACTATTTCGTCCGGCAAAACAAGCACTTCTCAACTCAAAAAGTTGCAAAAGTGTTGCAACTCGCTATAACTCAAAATTAGAAATGCCCGAAAACCCACTAATATCAAGGCTTTCAGGCACATCAAAACCACTTAAAACTTATTCCCACTCTATAAGGTGAAATATCTGTTTTTCCTTGATATACAAGGGTTTTTAGCATATCTAATTCTATTTGTTCCGCATTTTGTTCCGCATATTTGGCGTGTTTTTGCGGAAAAATTTTCTCAAAAATTTTTTTGCGGAACAACACAAAATGCAAATAGGAGAGGGGGGAAAGGACGCAAAGAAAGAAAGTGGCACATTTGCGCGCAATCATGGGGCGCGCGCAAAGGCGTTTAAATGGCTCTGTGTGGCGTTTTTCTCTTTCATCGGTAAAAGTTGTGTATATTCGGCTTGCGCGCTCCTGTGCGCGTCCTACGGCATATAAGAGGGAATAGAAAAGGCGGCGCACAATCGCGCCGCCGCTTTTCGTATATTCTTCTTTACTTCTCTTTGATTTCTGTCAATCTCTGTACTACCATAATTTTTTGAGAAATGGCAATCTTTGAAACAATGTAAATGATGAAGTAAAGGGCAACCGCAAGAATAGCCCAAATGATAAAGGCAAAAATACCTGATGTGTAAACCTCATTTCCAACGATGAAAGACAAAATACCATCATAGGAAGAACCTAAAAATTCTGTTGCCGCTAAAACATCTGCTACACCGATAAACGCGATAAATACAGTAACAATAACTGCAACTATTTTCGGCAATCTCTTGTAGTATTTCTCATAAACCTTTTCATAACTCATTTTGATAATATTCATTGTTTGTACTCTCCTTTACTGTACTTTCTCTATTTCTATTTCATTATCATCTGTCTGGAAAGTGTAAAGCAAATTCAAATTGCCATGAGTGATTTTACATTTAATTTTAATTATATCGCCTAACTCCCAATCCATTATAATATCTTCAAGTCCGCTTGTATCAACAATTAACTGATTGCCGCCGTGCATATCATCCTCTACCAATATAACATAAGAAGATAGATATTTGCTATAACTATCTATTTTATATCGTGTTTCGCCTTTAATTGCATTTAGAGTAGCAACCATTTCAATATAGCCGCCATCTTCTTTAAACTTATTCCACTTTAATTCATTGTTTCTTGCCATGTCAAACAAATAACTAACTTCGTGTTTTTCTCCGTCATTATTCAGAATAACATATTTCTCTTTTTTGTTTTCCTTTTTCTCCGCTGAACTTTCAGTAACAAGAGATAAAACAGTTTCGTATGAAGTTAAAGTATATGAAGTATCCGTTTTTTCTAATGTGAAAGTTTCTACCATTCCCATCCATTCACAAGTTACTGTATCATCTTCCAAAGTCCACTTTACATCGTGCGGAGTTGCGTCCCCACCTTCAATATGAGCAGTACCATTTTTGTTAAATGTGCATGTAATTTCATCTTTATCAATCCAATAACCAGATAACAGTATGCTTTCGTTACTGCTTAAATTTGCTTCTGCTTTGCTTGTGTCTGTTCCTTGCGCGCTCTGTTCGCCCTCCTGCGCCCCATTGCCGCAAGCGCAAAGCCCTATCAGCATAAGCGCAACTAAAAGTAGTGCTACAATCCGTTTCATTTTGATAACCTCTCCTTGTTAATTGATATGTGTGCTTGTCCATTTGCTATTATACTCTCTATTTTGATAACTGTCAATGGCATATTGCCATTTTCACATTGTTTTAATCTCTCTGTTTTCAGATTAAAATATTATGTGAAAGTAGGTGAATACGCTTGAAAGAAAATTATAAGCCACTTTATCAAAAATTCGGCTTGAATGTTGTCTATTATCGAAAGCGAAAAAGACTATCACAACTTCAACTTGCGGAATGTTTGGATATTTCACGAACACATATTAGCGCGATTGAATTAGGTAATGTTGGCGTTTCCTTTGATGTTATATTTCGGCTCTGTGAAGTGCTTGAAGTAACGCCTAAACAGTTATTTGACTTTAGAGAAGATTAAAGCGGCGTAAAAGGCTTTTAAATGCCCTCTGCGCCGCTTTACTGTTATAACTGCATTTCCTTTACCCATCTGTAAAAAGTTGTGCCTGTGATACTAAACGCCTTTTGAATAGATACTGCTGTGCGCTCTCCTGCGCGCCATTCCTTACAAGCCTTTTTAAACTTGTCTGTATCAATGTCTTTCGGCTTGCGTCCTTTATATTTGCCCTCTGCCTTTGCAATGGCTATTCCCTCTGCTTGCCTTTGCAATATATTTTCACGCTCTAATTGCGCCATTGCCGCAAATACGGTTAGCATGAATTTTCCTTGCGGCGTTGTTGTGTCTATTGCTTCTTTAAGGCTAATGAAGTTTACGCCTTTACCTTGCAATTCTTCAACTATATTCAAAAGGTCTTTTGTGTTACGCGCTATTCTGCTTATGCTCTCTGTTATTACGGTATCGCCATCTCTAACAAACTCCATCATCTTTTTGAAGTCTGTTCTATCTGTGTTCTTTCCGCTTGCTTTGTCCTTGTAAATGCGCTCTGCGCCATTTGCGCGCGCCATTTCTTCTTGTCTTGCTTCATTCTGTTCTTCCGTTGAACATCTAATATAAAATACTTTCATTTCCCTTGTTCCTTTCTTCTTTTGGTCTGTCTTTATTATATAACTTTAGGGTGCGTTTGTCAAGAGTTATATAACATATTTTCTTTTATAATCCTAAAGTTACACTACGACGGTGCAACTTTAGACTATACCCTAAAGTTAAAGTTGTAGAGAGATAAAAGGAAAAGACTACATTAAAGAAAAGACAAGGAAAACTAATCATATTTCTTATACGCTGGCTTATAATAAGCGCGTTCTTTGTGTTTGCGCAATGGCGGCGCGCCTTGTACGCTCACATACTGCGCCCTTATGCGCCTTTCTGTGTGTCTGCCGCAAGTCAAATTGTGAATGTCTTTTTGTCTAATTGCTTTTTAATCTCATTGAAAATAGCGTCTGAAATTACTTTCTTTACTTGTTCCCCTCTATATATCTCATTTCCGCTATCTAATGCGACTTGCGCCACAACATCAACATCATATTCAGTACCCTTTAAATAGGCGGCGGCAACTTCTTCTAACTTATCATTTATAAGTTGCGGTAATGCCTTTTCTAACTTTTGCATTGCAAGAGTTATTTTTCTGTCTATTACTTCATTACAAACCCTTTCAAACTCATGTAAATGTAAATCTTCATGCCCTCCATGCGTGTCTGAAAGAGTATAAGAGGAAGTAACATACTGTAAATTTCCTGTAAATGCGTCTATATTCCAACTCATTTTTATTACTCCTTGCATTGAATTTCATTGATTTTACTTGATTATAGGGGGTATATTACGGGATTTTTCCGCTTTTCATCGTTAAAAATGCTATTACCTGCCTACAATTTACTTTGAAATTAAAAACCCAATTCGCGCGCTATTTCCGCTATATCCATTCCATGCAATTTCTTTTCATTCCCTTTTCTTTCATTGCGCGCGAAGCGCGCTAAATCGCAAGTATCATTATCTATATCTATATCTTTATCTATATCTATATCTTTATAGGGGTTTTGCGCATTTGCGGTTTTTGCGGTACGGTTTTGCGGTATTTCTTCCGCAAAAGAGTTTTGCTCCATTTCCTTTAATCTGCGGTCTAATGTATCTGTACTAATATTGAAAGTTGCGGCAATACTCTTTTTACTAATTCCTTTATTTAGCATTTCATTTACTTCTTTCATATCAATTTCTTTTTTCGGTCTGCCGCCTTTTTTGCCATTGATAACGCTTTGCAAATACCTATCATGCGCCGCATTTATTGTTGGTGCTATTGCCCCTTGAACAATCGCAACTATCATTTTATCGTCTGTATCAAAAGAATTTCCTACGCCATAATTTACTATTTGCCATAGAATTTCTTTTGCTTGTTCTTTCGCAAATCCGTCTAATAAGGTTTTCCAACTGCCATAAAAGACAAAATTACTATAATCGTCCATTGTGTTTCCTCCTATCTGTGCGCGCCCCTTTAAGAAGTCTTTTTAAGGGAAGCACACAAATACAAGGATAGGAGGATAGAACTTATATTTGTTTCTCAAAAAGACTTCTTAAAAGAGCGCGCAATATGCTTGTTTTACTTAATGGGCGCGCCCTCTCTTTCCATTTCTTTAATGACATTTGAAAAGTTTAATGCGCCGTATTCTTCTATAATCTCATCAATAACAAAGTCATAGAGTTTACTATACTTACTCTTGATTTCTGCTAATACTGGATTATATACGCTTGCGCGCGGCTTTGTATCTCCGTTTATATAGTTGTAAAGTGTCTTGCCGCATACTTTAGTATCTAATTCTTTTTCAAGTGTATATGGCGCAATACCGTACTTATCAAATCTGCGTAACACTTCACATAAAAGCGCGCTCTTTGCCATATCTTCAACACACTTATACATATTATTCATTTGCTTTTCTCCTTAAATTCTAATTTCATTTCTTGTTAATGGCATTTTCCGTTCAATTTCATCTTCAAAAATAAAGAGATATTCAAGTATCTTTCCGCGCATTTGCTGTTCTACAATCGTGATTGTAGTATCGTTTTCTTTCAGATAGTCTTTTAATGCTTTGATGAACTTATGCGCGCTATCCCTTTCAAGAATAGGTTTAATTAAATTGCTATCCGTTGAGTTTTCCAGTAAACTAAAATTATCTTCTTGTATGACATTTACAAGCATTTGAAACAAATCCATTATTAAAACCTCCCGTCTTTGTCCTTTCATTATTTAAGTAGCATTTCTTTCTTTGCTCTTTACAATTTTCGTACACAAAATTTGAAAATTTCAAATTTTCTTTTTTCTATTGATTATCACTTGAATATGTGTTATTCTTATTACAACTAACAAGAGAGGGGCGCGCTATAATGGCTAAAAAAACTACCTTAAATCCTTTAACTGATACTCCTGCTAACAAAACACAAATTACAAAAGACTTTATGCTTGCTTATGTTCGTGCAAAAGGCACGCAAAAAGATAAAGCATGGTTTAAAGAACTTGCGCATAACTGCGTTATCGAAAAGGTAAACAAACTGAATAACAAAAAAGGACAAGGCTTTGACATGAAGAAAATGCGTGATGAATTTGTCCTGCGCTTCTTCCCAAACCTTGCCGCAACTTCTTCTACTGTTGATGCGTTCTTATCAGAAGTTGATAGTCTGTAACAGTTAAAATTAAAAGGGTACTTTGAAACAACATCAAAGTACCCTTATTTTTTATTATTCTGCGCTTTCTTCTTTATCTTCTTCTCTTTCTCCGTAAAAAGAAGTATTATCATTAAATGTTTCGCTTAATTTTGTACTTGCAAGGTTTAAAGCGTCTGCGTTTGCGTCCCCATAAGTATCTAATGTCATGGCTCTGCTTGCGTGTCCCATCATAAGAGATAAACTTGCAATGTCCATTCCTGCCCTTATTCCGACTGTTGCAAAGTTATGTCTTAAACCATGCGGCGCAATTTTCTTTCCATAAGCGTCAACTAAATTATGCCTTTCTACAAATTCGGCAAACAGACGGTTATACTGTTGCGGACGCATAAACTGTTCTTCTTCACCGATAACAAACCAACTGTCTTTCGGATTTAATATTGCTCTTCTTTCTTTTAACGCCTGTTCCAAATGCGGCAACATGGGAAATGTTCTATTGGAACTCTTGTTTTTAGGATTCTTTGTATAATCGCCTGCGCCCTCGCCCTCACTTACTCCTATTGCCGATCTAACTGTTATTGTTTTCTGATAGAAGTCTATGTCATTCCATCGTAAACCGCAAATTTCGCCGCGCCTTAATCCCGCATAAAACGCTAACAGTATTCCGATATACATAGGGTCTTGCGGCTCATAATCCAAATAAACGGCACTTAACACATTGTCCATTTGTTCATTTGTCAAGTGTGTTACTTTCGGCTCTCCCTTTTTCGGCATAATTACGCCTTTAAAGGGGTCAGTTAAAAGCTCGCCGCTATTGTAATAGTAATTATAAACCTTTTTAAGCCTTGCATAAGTTGTATGAATGGTATTTTGAGATAATCCCAACTGATACAACTGTGTTATCCATTTGTTAATTACCGTTTTATCTACTAACGCAAAAACATAATTGCCCAAATAAGGTTTAATGTACTTGTTGTATGAGTAAAGGTTATTACTGTATGTACTCTTTTCAATTACGCCTGTGTTTAACTGAAATTTTAGATATTCCTTATAAGTCTTATCTAATGTGTTATCCTTTTCCGCATTTGGCATTAAATCCGCTGTGGCGTTTAATTCTTTCATCCATTCTTCTGCCATTTTTTGCGCTTCTTTTTTGCCTTTTGCATTTGGCAACATTACGCTTGTTTCTCTCCAGTTGCCGTAAATATCTTTATATTTTGCTCTTGCTTGCCACGGCTTGCCTGTGCGTTTTGATAATTGATGAACGCTTACGCTTGTGTATTTCATGCTCTGTCCTCCATGTTGTTCCGCAAATTGTACCCATAGTGTACCGCAAATGTTCCGCAAAGTCAAGAGAGGACATAAAAAGGGAGGTCTGAAAAACCTTGATTTTACTGGGTTTTTCAGACCTCTCAACTCTGTATTTCCCTAAAAACTTATTCCCACTCAATCGTGGCGGGAGGCTTGGGACTGATGTCGTAAAGCACCCTGTTTACACCCTCAACCTCGGCGAGAATACGGTTGGTGATTCTGTCAAGAAGCTGCCAGTCGATATGCTCGATGGTGGCGCTCATGGCATCAAGCGTATTGACGGCTCGAAGTATTACGGGATATTCAAAGCAGCGCGTATTGTTTTTTACACCGACCGAGCGGAAATCCGGAACAGCGGTAAAATACTGCCAGACCTTACCCTCAAGGCCGCTTTTGGCGAATTCCTCGCGCAGTATGGCATCGGACTCACGCACAGCCTCAAGACGGTCGCGTGTTATGGCTCCGAGGCAACGCACACCGAGTCCCGGACCGGGGAACGGCTGGCGGTAAACCATCGAATCGGGAAGTCCGAGCGCCTTACCGACAACGCGCACCTCATCCTTGTAAAGGAATTTGAGCGGCTCAACAAGCTTGAACCGAAGGTCCTCGGGAAGTCCGCCTACGTTGTGGTGCGCCTTTACTCCGTCACTCTCGATAATATCGGGATAAATAGTACCCTGTGCAAGAAATTCAATACCCTCAAGCTTCCTTGCCTCTTCCTCAAAAACACGTATAAACTCAGCGCCTATAATCTTGCGCTTGTTTTCCGGGTCGGAAACACCTGCCAGCTTTGAAAGAAAGCGTTCAACGGCATCAACATAAATCAGATTAGCGTCCATACGGTTGCGGAACACCTCTACAACCTGCTCCGGCTCACCCTTTCTCAAAAGGCCGTGATTTACATGCACACATACAAGCTGCTTGCCGACAGCCTTGATAAGCATGGCTGCGACGACAGAGGAATCAACTCCTCCCGACAAGGCAAGCAGAACCTTTTTGTCGCCCACCTGTGCTCTGATTTGTTCAACCTGCTCGGCGATAAACGCATCGGCAAGCGCTTTTCCGGAAATTCGCTCCATAGTCTCGGGACGTTTATTGTTTTCCATTTTTCATTCCTCCGTTTATAATTACTTTGTGTGATATTTTCTTATCCAATACGACGGCGTACAGCTCCACGCGTGGCAGGCGCTGTTAAGCACCGGCGCAGAATAGGGACTCAGGCGTTCGTTGCTGCTGTCAAAGCATTCGGGGCAGCAATCAAAGCCCGCTTTAAGAATGTCTCCCCAATAAGCCTTCATATATGAAACTGCCTTTTCGCCGTTTCCGCAGGAATAGAGAGCCTCAAGATAATAATGAGTCATAAACGGAGATGACATGTGAATATCGGGGTTGTACTCCTCCGTTCTTTCAAGCAAAGCCCGCGCCTCACCGGGTGTCAGCGCACCCGAAAGAGCCGCCCAGACCTGCGACTGCCAGGATATTTCACCGTCCTGTGCCGCGAACAATCCTGTTCCGGCGTCTCTCCGGTTCAAAAGAGCGGCATCGGTTTTATTGAGAAGCTGATAAATCAAATCGACCGGTTCACCGAGCTTTTCAGCCAGAACCGCCATATGCCGCAGAGCGTATGAGACATAACCTAAAGCCGCGGTGCTGCGGTCATAATTTCCGTGGTCTATAAAGAATCTCGCATCAAAGCAGCCCTTTTCGGTGTTGAATACCGAATCGGCGTATGTAACCTGTGCTGCCGCAACCTCATAAAGCTCACGAGGAAGGTCGTCATCACCGGTGTTTTCAAGATAATCACCAAGGCACAGACCCAAGCAAAGCGAATAATCAAGGAATATCCATTCATCAACATAGGGCTTGGTATCGGGGAACACGCAGGGCGCAACCAGTCCCGCTTTGTTAAGCCTGCGCGCAAAAAGATAAATGCAGCGTTTGACAAGCTCAATATTGCGGAAAGTTCCGTAATCGACCAGTGCCTGAAGCCGCAAATCGCCTATCCAGAGTCTGCGGTCGCGCTTCGGCCCGTCCTCGAACACGTCCTGTTCGCACTCCTTGAGGGTTTTAACGCAAATACGGTCTATGCTTTCAAGTAATGGATCCCGAATGCTCACCGGAAGGCAATCCTCAAGCCTCACGGCGGAAACGGCATCGATATAAAGTGAGGTTATTTTTATGAGAAATCTTACGGAATCAACACGCCTGAGCTTCAAATAACGAAAGGACCAGCGGCGTTCGAGACTTCCGCTGTACGGCATAAAGGGTATTGTTTTGAAATCGTTCTGCAGCCAGCCGACGGAAAGCGTTTTCGAGTCGTCCTCTATCGTTTCCATAAGCTCCAGTGGCATCTCGGCAAAGGAGAAGCAGATGTTAGTGGGTGAATCGGCGATGTGACCGTCGGACCCTCCCTCAAGCTCCAGATGCAGATAACCCGTGTAGTGGTCGCCGAAGTCAATGACAAGCTCATCCTTACCCAGAACAAGAGGGAAGGAAATATCCTCAAGCCTTTTTACTGCATAGCCCTGAAACGCATCGGGCTCCTCATCTATTCCGACAAGCGAAACCGGCTCGACCCGTGTATGCTTCAACGGCCTTTTGTAAACATCAAATTCATGCTGCATATTATGTACTCTCCAATTACGCAGGTCGGAATAAAGCTCTCTGTCCGGACTTTGTATTTCTTTTCGGGAGATATATCGTTTGTGCCGCCCTCAGACGAAAAAACACTACTATTCCCACTCAATCGTGGCGGGAGGCTTGGTTGTGATATCGTACACCACGCGGTTGACGCCTTTGACCTCATTGGTAATGCGGTTGGAGGCGGCGGCGAGAACGTCATATGGGATTTTTGCCCAGTCGACGGTCATGAAATCATCTGTGGTGACGGCTCTGAGTGCCAAAACGCTGTCATAGGTGCGTGAATCACCCATAACACCGACGCTTCTGCCCTCTGTGAGTACGGCAAAATATTGATTTATGCTTTTATCCAGCCCTGCCTTTGCTATCTCCTCGCGGAAAATTGCATCCGATTCGCGGAGAATTGAAAGCTTGCGCTCGGTTATCTCCCCCATCACACGGATTGCAAGTCCGGGACCGGGGAACGGCTGACGCCAGACGAGGTCACGGGGGATTCCCATTTCGATTCCGGCAGCGCGAACCTCATCCTTGAAAAGCTCGCGAAGCGGCTCGACTATACCCCGAAAATCAATATCCTCAGGAAGACCTCCGACATTGTGATGACTCTTTATGACATCCGCATCACCCGTGCCGCTCTCTATGACATCCGGATATATCGTGCCCTGCACAAGATAATCGACCTTGCCGATTTTGTGTGCCTGCTCCTCGAAAACGCGGATGAACTCCTCACCGATTATTTTTCTCTTGCGCTCAGGCTCCGACACACCCGCAAGCTTGCCGAGAAAACGCTCCTGTGCGTTAACCCGGATTAAATTCATCGAGAAGGTTTCACGGAAGATTTTCTCAACCATGTCCCCTTCATCCTTACGAAGCAGACCGTGGTCAACAAATACGCAGGTCAGATTCTGCCCTATCGCTTTGTGTATCATAACTGCAGCAACGGAGGAATCCACACCTCCGGAAAGGGCGCAGAGCACCTTTTTCCCCGCAAGCTCTTTTTTATATTTTGCAACGGATTTTTCAACAAAATCCGACATCACCCAATTGCCTGCACAGCCGCATATATCGAAAAGAAAGGTTTTGAATATTTCATTGCCGTATTGCGTGTGGAGAACTTCCGGATGAAATTGCACCGCATACACGCGCTTGCTTGAGTTTTCCATAGCCGCGGCAGGACAATCCGCAGTAACTGCGGTAACGGTATATCCGTCCGGCACACATGAGATGTAGTCGCCGTGGCTCATCCAGCAATCGCTGTGCTTAGGGAAATTTTCGAGCAGCTTTCCGCCGGTCTTTTCAAGCGTGACCTTGCCGTACTCCCTCGCGTGAGCGTCTGAACTGACCTTGCCGCCCTCAAGGAAGGTTATCAGCTGCGCGCCGTAGCATATCCCGAGCACGGGAATTCCGAGCGAAAGTATGTCCGCACTGTAACGCGGAGAGCTTTGCTCATACACGCTGTTGGGGCCGCCGGTAAAGATTATCCCCTTATATCCCGCAGCCTTTATCTCGTCAATGCACACGGTATAGGGCTTTATTTCCGCGTAAACCTTTAAATCGCGCACACGCCTTGCAATAAGCTGATTGTACTGTCCGCCGAAATCGAGAACAAGTATTTTTTCGTAGTTATCCATGTTCAACAACCTTTATCTTGTGAGTATTTCTTCTCTGCCCGGACCGTTCGATACCATATCAATTTTGAAGCCTATCTCTTTTTCGATAAACTCAACATACGCCTTTGCTTCCTCAGGCAGGTCATTGTAATTTTTAATGCCTCTTATGTCCCTTCCGAAGCCCTTGAGCGTTGTAAGGACAGGCTTTGCCTTTTTAAGCAGAGGTGTCACGGGAAAATCCCGGATTATTTCGCCGTCTATTTCGTACGCGGTGCAAACCTTGATTTCCGAAAGATACGACAGACAGTCAAGCGCAGTGAGCACAACACTCGTTGCCCCCTGAACCTCACAGCCGTAGCGGGTTGCCACACAATCGAACCAGCCCATACGTCTGGGTCTGCCTGTGGTAGCGCCGTACTCACCCGCATCTCCGCCGTGATTTCTCATCAGGTCGGCTTCATCACCGAATATTTCGCTGACGAACTCGCCCGCTCCGACGGCGCTTGAATACGCCTTGGTAACAGCGACAATCTCTTTTATCGCATACGGCGGTATACCCGCTCCCACGCAGCCGAAGCCCGCAAGAGTTGAGGATGAGGTAACCATGGGATATATGCCGAAATCGGTATCCTTGAGTGAGCCGAGCTGCCCCTCAAGAAGTATATTTTTGCCGTCCTTTATCGCCTGACGGACATACTTTCCCGTGTCGCACACATAAGGTGCAACCAGGTCGCGGTAATGCATCATAACGCCGAAAAGCTCCTCAACATCAAGCAGAGGCTTGCGGTAGACGTGCTCAAGCAGCTGGTTTTTCGTGTCGCACACAGCGGTAAGCTTTTCCTTCAGATTTTCGGCGTGAAACAGGTCGCATACCTGAAAACCGATTTTTGCATACTTGTCTGAATAAAAGGGTGCTATACCGCTCTTGGTTGAGCCGAATTTTCTGTCCTTGAGGCGTTCCTCCTCATAGGTGTCGAGCATAACGTGATAGGGCATGAGTATCTGCGCACGCTCCGACACGAGCAGCCTGGGTGCCGGAACTCCCGCCGAAACAAGAGAATTCAGCTCCGTGGCGAGCTTCTCGATATCAAGCGCAACACCGTTGCCGATTATATTGACGGCATTGCCGCGGAAAACTCCGGATGGAAGAAGATGCAGTGCAAACTTTCCGTAATCGTTTATTATCGTGTGTCCGGCGTTGGCGCCGCCCTGATAACGGATTACTATGTCGGCATCGCGGGCGAACATATCGGTTATCTTACCCTTGCCCTCGTCTCCCCAGTTTGCGCCGACTATTGCTCTTACCATGAAAAACACCTCTTAAAATATTGCGAAAACACCTTCCGCAAAAAATAAAAATACAGTTTATTGTATCACAAAACGGGCGCATATGTCAATTTCACACCCGCAAAATTCAAGCGGCTTTCGCATTTGTGCGAAAGCCGCCTTTGGTGTAAGATTTAAGCGACGGTTTCAGAGATGAAGTCGTCATCAAGGCAGGAGCAGGAAACGTAGTTTTCTTCGTCATATCCCTTAGGGGCGTTTTTCTCTTTGATTTTTGTGATAACCACATAAGCCGCCGCTATCGCTCCGGCTATGGCTGCAAGGATTGCAAGAACCTTAAAAAGTTTTTTCATAATATGACCTCCTGTTAAAAATTACTTTGTTTTCAACTTACTTTATTATTTTAACACACCCGCGGTAAAAGTCAAGATAATTATGCTCAAGACGGATGTTTTATGCGCGTGAAAAAAGACTTGAAATTTCACCGGCGAGTCCCGCGTTTTCCGGCAACGAAAGCTCCGGATCCACTGCAAGTATTTCCGAGGCAACGCGCTGCGCCTCATAGAGCACCCTCGTATCCGTAACAACGTCGGCAATCTTCAAATCCGGCAAGCCGTGCTGACGGCTGCCGAAGAAGTCGCCCGGACCTCTCAGCTCGAGGTCCTTATCCGCAATTTTAAAGCCATCCGAGGTTTCGCACAGCACCTTGAAGCGTTCAACCGCCTCCGCATTCTGAGCGTCGGAAACAAGTATGCAGGTGGATTTGTGCTCACCCCTGCCGATTCTGCCGCGAAGCTGATGGAGCTGTGACAGCCCGAAGCGCTCGGCGTTTTCAATAATCATAACCGTAGCGTTGGGCACATCCACGCCGACCTCCACAACAACGGTTGACACAAGAAGCTGTGTCTCGCCCGATGAGAAGCTGCGCATAACCGCATCCTTTTCAGCCGGCTTCATCTGACCGTGCAGCAGCCCCACTCTGTAATTTTTAAAATACGTCGAGGCCAGATGCCTCTCATACTCCGTCGCGGGTATCAGGTCGGACTCGCCCTCCTCGACGAGAGGACAAATTATATACGCCTGTCTGCCCTCGTCAAGCGCCTTCTGCGTAAATTTGAGTATTCTGTCGCGATACGCGGAATCCACCTTATATGTTTCGATAGGCTGCCTGCCCGGTGGCAGCTCGTCAAGCACCGAGATGTCGAGGTCTCCGTAAATTATCATTGCGAGCGTACGCGGTATCGGTGTCGCGGACATTACAAAAACGTGCGGCTCCTCGCCCTTGTCCCTGAGGGCATTTCTCTGGGCGACTCCGAAGCGGTGCTGCTCATCGGTTATAACAAGTCCGAGACGGCTGAATTCAACATCCTTCTGAATGAGGGCATGGGTGCCGATTACCAGGTCGGTTTCGCCGTCGGCAAGCCGCTGCTTTATATCTCTTTTTGCCGACGCCGATACAGAGCCAGTCAACAGACTTATACTCAGCCCTGTACCGCCGAGCATTTTTGTAAGAGTCCGGTAATGCTGCTCCGCAAGCACCTCTGTGGGTGCCATGAGCGCGCTTTGCACGGAGTTTTTTGCGGCATTATATATCAGTGCCGCCGCAACGGCAGTCTTTCCGGAGCCGACATCGCCCTGAAGCAGACGGCTCATACGCTTGCCTGAGGACATGTCTGCAACGGCCTGTTCAACAGCGCGGCGCTGTGCCGGAGTCGGTTCAAACGGCAACAGAGCCCAAAACTCACCGCTGTAATCGGCTTTGAATTTTCTGCCCCTCTGTATTCCGGCTCCTCCGCGAAGCCTGAGAAGCCCGGTTTCAAGAACGAGCAGCTCCTCAAAAACAAGCCTGCGGCGCGCCGCCGCAATCTCGCTCTCATCCGCGGGAAAATGAATCATACGCAACGCCTCGGCGAGCACGGGAAGCCTGTATTTTTTTATGAGTGCGCCGGGAATCGGGTCGGGAATATCCCCCGCGAACGCATCAAGAGCGGTTGAAACAAATTTCTCAATCGCTTTTGAATTAAGGCTTTGAGTGCAACGGTATACGGGGCGTATTCTCTCCTTACCCTGCGCCTTTTCAAAGCGCGGTGACGCCATCTCCTTGGCTCCGTACATATTGAGCGCAACCTTGCCGAAAAACAGATAATCCTCGTTCTCCGAAAGCTGATTTACAACATATTTATTGTTGAAGAAGGTGAGATTCATAAGCCCCGTGCCGTCCGAGACCGTAGTCTTATACAGCATGGCTCCGTTTCTGGTTTTGAACGCGGACGGCTTGTGAAGCACGGTTCCTTTTATGCACAGCGTTTCATTCAGCGGCACGTCCGAGATGCTCACTATTGAATTCCAGTCCTCATACGCACGCGGATAAAAACGCAACAAAGCGCCGAGAGTTCCTATGCCGAGCTTCTTCAAGCTTGCGGCACGGGACTCACCGACGCCCTTCAAATATTTTATATCGGTGTTCATTTCCATAGCTTTACTCTATTGAAATAATGAAGTAGTACACCGGCTGACCGCCGTTGACCGCACTCACTTCCACGTCTGAAAACTTGTTGCGCAGCATGGCACATAATTCTTCCGCCTGCTGCTCGGACGAGTCCTCGCCGTAAAAAACCGTAATCATGGAGGTATCGCGCTTTGTAAGATGCTTTGCGGCTTTGTATGCGGCGGTCACAACACTGTTCTCAACAACGGTTATCTTGCCGTTTTCCATTCCGAGTATCTGACCCTCTTTGATGTTCTGACCGTTGACCGAGCTGTCACGCGCCGCAAAGGTGACCTGTGCGCAGGAAACCTTTTCTGCTGCACGCATCATATTGAGAAGATTTGCTTCCGCATCAAGCTCGGGGTCGAAGTTCAGCGCCGCGGTTATGCCCTGCGAAACCGTTTTTGTCGGCAATACGCTGACCTTGCGGTCCGCAAGAGGAGCCGCCTGCTCGGCAGCCATAATTATATTTTTATTGTTGGGCAGCACAAAGACATGCTTGGCGGGAGTCGCCATAACGGCGTTGAGAATATCATCGGTGCTCGGGTTCATGGTCTGCCCGCCGCTGACAATACTGTCCACACCGACCTCTCTGAATATCTCCTGTATGCCCTCTCCGGCTGCAACCGCGACAAAGCCGTATTCATTTGTTTGCTCGGCATTTTCGCGAACCGTTTCTTCCGGCGGCACATCTTCGGAGGCAACTGCCCCCCATGAGGCATTTGCGTGCTGCTCACGCATATTCTCTATTTTTATGTTTACAAGCTCGCCGTATTGAAGCCCCGCCTGTATGACATTTCCCGGCTCATTCGAGTGAGCATGAACCTTGATTATCTCCTCATCATCGACAACCACAACGCAGTCACCGACAGATTGAAGATAAGCCTTGAGCTTAACCGGGGAAAGCGTACAGCTTTTCTTGCGGTTTACTATATATTCACTGCAATAGGCAAATTTTATATCCTGCTTTACATCTCCGGCAACCTTCTGCGCTGCGCCGCTGTCCGGCTGCTGAGCGGATACCGTGTCTTCGCTCTGCATAATAACGCCGTCACAGAACACCGAACGCATACCCTCAAGAATGAATACAAGGCCCTGTCCTCCGGCATCGACAACGCCTGCTTTTTTAAGGATGGGAAGCATGGACGGGGTTTCATTGAGCGCCGCCTGAGCGCCGGTACATGCCGCAGACCACACCTCGCACGCCGACACATCCGGCAACGATGCCTTTGATGCCGCCTCTGCGGCGCATCTCACAACCGTAAGTATTGTACCCTCGGTGGGCTTCATAACGGCCTTATACGCATACTCCACGCCGAGCGAAAGCGCTGCGGCTATAACCGGACCCGTCGCCTCGTTACAGCCCTTGAGAGAGCTTGCAAAGCCGCGGAATATGAGTGAAAGTATTACTCCGGAGTTTCCTCTGGCTCCGCGAAGCAGTGCGGACGCGCAAACAGATGAAACCTCTCCGACCGATGCGTCATCCCTGCATGCACTGACCTCCCGCGCAGCGGCGGACACGGTCATAGACATGTTTGTGCCTGTGTCACCGTCGGGAACGGGAAACACATTAAGTGCATCCACGCTTTTCCTGTGGTTATTCATATTGTTTGAAGCGGATACCAGAGCATCCCGCAGAAGTCGTCCGTTAATCAAAAATAACAGCCCCAAAAATAAAAATATTCTTTAAAAATTATGCCTTCATGGAATCCACAAACACATTTACGTGCTTAACCTCAAGTCCGGTTGATTCCTCCACGGTATAGCGCACCTTGTTGACAATGCTTTTTACGATTGCGGAGATATTCAGTCCGTAGGTCACCACAATATGCAAATCCAGAGAAAGACCCTGCGCATCCCTGCGGACAACAACGCCCTGGTCAATATAGTTTCTGTGGCGGTAGAAGAAGGAGCGGAAATTCTGACGCGCGTTGCTGTTTGACATCCCCACAACACCGAAGCACGATGATGCTGCATTTCCGACAAGAGCGGAGAAATACTCCTCGGATATTTCGATTACCCCGAGGTGATTTTCTATCTTAATCATTACTGCCATGACCTCCTTCGCGGTTTGTCATATCAATTTAAGGTTTTATCTTATCAGTCATATTATATTAACATAAAAGCCTCCGCAAATCAATAATTTTGATTTTTACCGACAATTGTTAACCTTTAGTTAATATTTGGGCGCGCGCAAACTACTCCGCAGCCGAGGGAAGCTCCCACTCGTGTATATTCGCAAATGCATCGCAGCAAAGAGCCTTCACACTGCCCGCTCCGCCGCTGTAATATGCCACCCCTTTGCGGAAGCACAAAGGCACAAACGGCGAAAGCTCACGAAAGGAGTTGACAAACGCCTCACAGCTCACGGTTCCCGAATGGAAGCCGTCATCAAGCTCGGAAAGTGCCTGAATATCAATACCGTAAGACAGCGGTGTGCTGCCGCCGCAAAACGCGCCGAGTGACATATTGTACGGCAACGCCGTTTCACCTATATACATATCATAATTGCCCTCAGTAAGAGCCGTAAGGAAATCCGTGCTTTCAAGCACAGCTACCCGGACGGAGATTCCGCAGGCGAGAAGCTGACTCTTAATTAGCTCTGCGGCAGATTCCTTAAACGCATTACCTTTACATACTATCAGCTTCAGAGAAAGCGAGTTTCTTCCGTTGGTGCGCAGTGTTCCGGAGGAATCAAACGATGAAAAGCCGTTCTCATCAAGAATATCCGCCGCACTCTGCGAGGGCGGATTGTCTGTTTTCAATTCATAAAAATCGGGATTCAACGGAGCATATGCCGCCGAAGCGTGTCCGAGAAATGCCGACTGCGCTATTGCGGAGGTGTTGATTCCGGCACTCACAGCACGCCTCACCCACTGGTGCGTCATCACAGAGGACGGAGTGATACTGTTAAGCCCGAGATACACCATATTATTTGTGGCAGCGTCCGTATAAGAGGAGGATATCCTTTCATAGCTCCCCGACGAAAGAGAATCAAGCAAAAAGTCTATTTTTTTTGTGCGCATAAGATAAACCTGCGCTCCGTTTTCGTTGACGGGGCACAGCATTATATTTCTCACCGCCGTACTCCTGAAGCGCGGCGACGAGGTGTTGAGCGTAAGATACTTCTGCGAGTCAAGCTCGGCGTGAATATATCTGCCCGTGCCCGCCGGCACACTCTCAGCCGAGTCCGCACTCGACTCCGGCACTATCGGAAACGTAAGCAGATTGAGAGCATATATGTCCTCCCTGAGAAGCTTGAATTCCACCTGCGAAGGGGAAACCGCAGTCGCGGAGGCTATGTTTAAAAGCTGTGAGGAATACGCCGGACTTGCTTTTGCAAGCGAAAACGAATAGACCGCATCCCCCGATGTAAGCGCCTTGCCGTTTGAAAACACGGCAGAGGTATTCAGGGCTACGGTAAGCGTAAGCGAATCAATATTGGCTGACGCCGCGAGCACCGGCACGGGCGTATAGCTGCCGTCAAGCGTATAAAGCGAATCGTAAATAAGAGGCATAAGCGTTCGGTTGAGCACACCGTCACACTTATAGGGATTCATGCTGTCTCCCGGAGCATACGCGAAGGTGAGCGCAACACCGTAAGCCGTGAGCGGATCGGATTCGGAGGCAACCGGCAGCGTCGTCGTCTGCCCGGTTACGTCTTCACCGTTGCCGCAGGAGCACAGCAAAAGAGTCATTGCGACAGCACAAAAAAGCGCCGTCATTCTTTTTATAATACCGGGATTTTTTATCTGATATCAACCCTTTCGACACCCAGGGTCTTGCCGCTGCGCGCATCAATTTCAAACAGGCAGCCGTTAAGCATGCACTCACCGTCCGCCGTATCAAACCGCGTCGGCATAGCCGTGCGGAATTTTTCTATGGTTATTTCGGGTTTCACTCCGAGTACAGACTGCACAGGTCCTGTCATTCCGATGTCGGTGATATACCCGGTGCCTCCGGGCAATATCTGCTCATCTGCGGTGAGTACATGGGTGTGTGTGCCGTAAAGAGCCGACACCCTGCCGTCAAGATAAAATCCGAGCGCGCGTTTCTCGGCCGTTGCTTCGGCGTGAAAATCCACAACTATTGCATTACAGCCGGAAAGCTCCGCAAGAGCAGCCTCCGCAGCGTCAAACGGATTTGCAAGAGCCTCCATAAACATCGTGCCCGAAAGATTTATTACTCCGAGTGTAAATCTGCCTTTATCTATGACATATACTCCCCTGCCCGGATTGCCGGCGGGGTAATTGAACGGCCTTATCACAGGCACATCCGAATCCAGATAATCATATACCTCCCGACGCCTGTAAACATGATTGCCGGAGGTTATCATATCGACTCCGCTGTCAAGCAGGTATTCCGCACTTTGCGGCGTTATACCGTTGCCGTCGGCGGAATTCTCACCGTTTGCAATGCAGACATCAACGCCCTTGAGCTTTTTGAACGCAGGAAGCTTTGAGCGCAGAAAAGCGCATCCCACTCCGCCTACGACATCGCCTATTACAAAAACTATCATTGCCTCTCCGTTTCTATACTCCGAACGGCGGAGTGCCGTAAAAACAAGAGGACCCTCGTTCCCTACCCCGAAAGGGGCAAGGAGGAAAGTCCCCTTTTTGTGTAAAATTATTTCGCGTAATCTATCGCGCGGTTCTCACGGATTATGTTGACCTTAATCTGACCGGGATATTCAAGCTCGTCCTCAATCTTTTTGACGATATCGCGTGCGATAAGCACCATTTTGTCGTCTGTGATTATTTCGGGCTTAACCATTATGCGAACCTCGCGACCCGCCTGAATTGCAAAGGATTTTTCAACACCCTCAAACGAGGTTGCTATCTCCTCAAGCTTTTCAAGACGCTTGATATAGCTTTCAACGTTCTCTCTGCGGGCGCCCGGACGTGCCGCGGAAATGGCATCCGCCGCCTGAACAAGGCAGGCAACTATTGTCTTCGCCTCAACATCGCCGTGATGCGCCTGAATTGCGTGGATTACGCCGTCATGCTCTTTGTATTTCTTGGCGAATTCCACACCCAGCTCCACATGAGAGCCTTCAAACTCATGGTCGAGAGCCTTACCGATATCATGAAGCAGTCCGGCGCGCTTTGCGAGCTTGACGTCCGCTCCGATTTCCGATGCCATAAGACCCGCTATATAAGAAACCTCAAGTGAGTGATTCAGCACATTCTGACCGTAGCTTGTACGATACTTGAGCTTACCGAGAAGCTTGACTATCTCACCGTGTACGCCGTTAACTCCGGCATCAATGAGAGCCCTTTCACCGGTCTGCTTGATGGTCGCCTCGACCTCTTTCTTGGACTTCTCGTACATCTCCTCAACCCTCGCCGGATGAATCCTTCCGTCGGAAATGAGCTTTTCGAGAGTGAGCCTTGCAACCTCGCGCCTTACGGGGTCAAAGCAGGAAAGTGTGATTGCCTCCGGAGTATCGTCGATTATGAGGTCCACTCCGGTAATGGTTTCGAGGGTGCGGATATTTCTTCCCTCTCTGCCTATGATTCTGCCCTTCATTTCATCGTTGGGCAGTGCAACAACGGAAACCGTTGCCTCTGCTGCGTGGTCGGCAGCGCAACGTTGTATCGCCGTGGATACTATTTCGCGCGCCATCGTGTCCGACTCGTCCTTGGTTCTCTGCTCGAACTCCATTATCTTAACCGCCTTTTCGTGGTCAAGGGAGTCCTCAAGATTTTTAAGCAGGTATTCCTTCGCCTGCTCCTTGGTGTAACCGGAAATTCTTTCAAGCATATCAAACTGGCTCTTTTTTATGCTCTCAATTTCCGAAAGACGGTCATCCGCGTCCTTGAGCTTTTTGGAGAGTGTTTCGTCCTTCTTTTCAAGGGACTCGGTCTTTTTGTCGAGGCTTTCTTCTTTTTGGATTATCCTGCGCTCCTGGCGCTGAACCTCACTGCGTCTTTCGCGCAGCTCTCTCTCATTTTCGGTTCTCTGCTTATGGATTTCATCCTTTGCCTCTAAGATTGCTTCTCTTTTCTTCTGTTCAGCCTGCGAAAGCGCCTGATTTACTATTCTCGCTGCTTCGTCGGTTGCAGAGCCTATGGCTGCTTCGGCGACCTTTTTGCGATGCGCTCCGCCTATTATAAAGCCGACAACTCCCGCTACTATCGCGGCAACAACGGCTATAATGGCTGCTATCCATGCTTCAATCAAAAAATAATGCCCCCTTTCGTTTTTTTGGTATAGATTGAAATATTATAGATTTATCGGGGCGGAAACGCCTGTCCGCCTCCGGAGACAATGCACAATACCCGCATAATAATACATTATCTTTTGTATTATAAAACTGTTATGCATAAAAAGTCAAGGTTTTTTACAAATATTGCGTTGCGCAATGCAATAAATTTGTTCATCTCGTCAAATTCTTTATCCATTTGTATCTGTTGACTTTAAATATCGCGACAATACATTTTGTTATTTGGTCCGACTTCAGACAGGCAAATGTTACTATAGGAGGAAATTTGAACACAAACGCCGAAAGAAATGACGTCGGAATAACTATGCACCACATGAAAATTATATCGTTGTAAAGCACAAATTTTGTATCTCCGCCGCCGCCGACAATTCCGCCGAGTGCCGGCATCTCATATGCCGTTCCCACTACGACAAAGCACAAAACTATGACAAAATCCCCCGCAAGCTTTGCCGTTTGCTCGGAGACATTGTAAAATGAAAGCACCGGATTTTTTACCGCAAACAGTACAAGCCCGCTCAAAACTCCGATTATCAGGTAAAGCACCTGAAGCGTACGCGAATATTCCTTTACCTTGTCTGTTTTTCCGGCGCCCACAGCCTTGCCGATTATTATCTGCGAGGAGGTACCGGTGCCGTAAGCGAACACCGACACAACCTGAAGTATTGTGGTTGCTATTGATGAGGCAGCTATTACCGAAGCGCCCAAACGCCCGAGAATAGCGGTTTGCACCGCCATTGCTACGCCCCATGAGCCGCTTGAAAGACCTACGGGGAGCCCGGATTTCACATAATCCTTTATGTAGCTTTTTTCAACGAAAAATATGTCACGTATGCGCAGACGCAGGCGTTTGTCCGCAAACAGCGCATATACCGCAACGACGGTAAATTCCACAATTCTGGATATCAGCGTTGCTATTGCGGCGCCTTGTGTTCCCAGCTCCGGGAAGCCGAAATTTCCGTATATCAGCGCATAGTTGAGAAACACGTTGACTACCAGTGCCAGAGCCGATACCGCAAAGCCTATCCTTACCACCTCAACAGCCCGAAGTGTTCCGAGCAGCACCGTCGTCAAAGCAAATATCACGTATGAAAAGCATATTACTTTCAGATATTTTACGCCCTCGGCTATGACCGGGGCTTCATTGGTAAGTATTGAACACAGCTGTTGCGGAATAAAAAATCCCAGCAGCATAAACACAATTCCGATTGTCAAATCCAGCCAGAACACCACAGCAAACACACGTTTTATCGGCTGAAGCTGACGCTTACCCCAATATTGCGAAGCGATTACGGCCATTCCGTTTGTCGTGCCCATTGCAAGCATCTGCAACAAAAATTGAATCTGGTTGACAATAGCCACTCCGCTCAGGGCGGTTTCACTGTAGCCGCCGAGCATGATATTGTCAGCCAAATTCACACTGAAGGTTATTAAATTCTGGAGCGCTATAACGCTCGTAAGGGAAACAAAGGATTTATAGAAATCCCTGTCACGGGAAAGTCTCATAGAAAACCACTGCGGTTATTTCACAAAGTCGTAGCCGTCAATAACTCCTTTTACCATGTTGTTGTAACGCAAAAACAGCTCTTTTCCGAGAAGTCCGAGCTTCTCGTCATCCTCATCACCGCAGAGCATGGCAAAGGATTTGCCGACATGCGCGGCAATATCACCGGTTTGTCTTATGTCGAGATAATAGAAGGTGAACGCCGTACCGGAGGAAACCGTTTCATGAAAATCCGGCGCATTGCGGTAAAGCTCGTCATAGAACTTGTTTACCGCTGTTGCACACAGCACGGATACCGGAAGATATCTCTCAAGGCAAAATTCCGCAGAAAACACCATAAGCACCTGCATCTGAAGCATTATCTCGCCTGTGCAGTCAATCCCCTGAGGTGCACCCGGAAAGTCCACAGTCGCCTCGCAGCGTCTGCCGAGTATCTCGTTTGCAAGAAACGCGCCGAGCTGCTTTGCCTTCGCTGTGTTACCGTTGGTTCTCTGACGTGTAAGCTCCTCAACTATTGCAAAGTCATCTGAATAATCCGGTTTCTGCTCCTGAGCACCGAAAATTTTTATATCACTGTCATCATTGCGCATAAATAAAAATGCCTCCGGTTGATTTTATTCTGCAGTCGCCTGTGCCGCAGCCGCAGCGGCAGCCGCCTCCGCCTTCTTTTGCAGCTTGCGCTGCTTTGCCTTATAGCTCATAAACTCATTAAGCTGTGCCTCCGGAGTAACAGACGCGCCTACGGATACCGCGCTGCTGTTGTAAAGCCCCTTAAAGTTGGAGCCTCCGGTTACGAGCAGAGAATTTTTCTTTGCGTATGCAAGCAGCTTTTCGCTGAATTCGGGTGAGGTTTCCGGAGTCCATACCTCGACTCCGTCAAGCCCGAGCTCCGTAAGACGCTCAAGAATATCCGTATCCGCAAGCTCCTGAGCATGGGCAAGAACAGCTATTCCGCCCGCGTCATGTATTGCGGTAAGAACCTCGGAGGTTTCCGCATATTTTGGTGATACAAGCACGTTTTTAGGGCTTTCGGGCGAAAACAGCTCCTTATAAAGCTCGCCGTACACCTCGGTTGTAAGCCCGCACTCCATAAGTGCGTGCATTATATGTTGAAGATAGAGGTTTGTTGAGCCTGTGGCACATTTTACAACAAGCTCGGTGGTTATGGGATAACGCTGAGCTGTTTTCAGCATCATATAGTGGGCTGCTTTTTTGCGCTCAAGTGAATTCCGGCGACACAGACCCTCAAGCCTGTCCGGAAAATCACTTTGATAACACAACAGGTGAACCTCTCTGCCCGTCTTTTCATCAATAGATGACAACTCGACTCCGGGAACAACCGTCACACCGAATCTTTCGCCTATTATTTTGCCTCTGACGTTTCCCGCCATGCAATCATGGTCGGCAAGCGCAATGGTGTCTATACCTCTCTTTTTTGCCAACGCTACGAGGTCCTCTATACCCATTGAACCGTCGGAAAGCTTGGTATGACAATGTAAATCTCCTGCCACTAATAATCCTCCTCAGAGCACTTCAGAAAAAACGGAACTCCATATTCGTGTTTTTGAGCGCATAATGTCGCAATATACTATATTGACTATTATACACCACATTCTTTTATTTTGCAACCTTTATTTTACTCCGGCGCCCTTTACAAGCACAGATAAAATATAGTACAATGCTTATATTAAATTGCGAAGGATGCTTTTCAGATGAAGAAAACAGCCGCAGTCGGGCTCAGCGGAGGAGTGGATTCCGCCGTCGCCGCCTTGCTTCTCCGGGAGCAGGGCTATGACGTTTTCGGCATCACACTGCGCCTGAAGCCGGCTGATGCGTCAGACTCCGACATTTCCGACGCACAGGCGGTCGCGGACAGACTCGGCATAAGGCTCATCGTCTGCGACAAGCGCTCCGAATTTGAAAAAAGCGTAATATCGGATTTTGTAAACGCCTATGCCCGCGGGCTTACCCCAAGCCCCTGCGTCGGTTGCAATCAGCTCATAAAATTCGGACTGATGGCAGACACCGCGTTTGAGCAGGGAGCCGACTTTCTTGCCACGGGTCACTATGCCGAAATCGAACGCAACAGCAACGGCGGCTGCACGCTGAAAAGAGCGCAAAGCGCAAAAGACCAAAGCTATTTTCTGTGCCGCCTGAGTGAAAAGCAGCTCTCGAAAACCCTGTTTCCGCTCGGTGCACTGTCCAAGAACGAGGTTCGTTCCGTTGCCGAAAGGTATGCCCTGCCGGTCGCGCACAAGCACGACAGTCAGGAGGTCTGCTTCATACCGGACAACGACTACGCCCGCTTTGTCGAGGAAAGGCTCGGTACTCCCGTGCCGAACGGGAATTTCCTCAACTCCTCCGGAGAGGTTGTCGGAACGCATTCCGGAATAATCCGCTATACAATCGGTCAGCGCAAGGGGCTGGGAGCCTTCGGGGAGCCGATGTATGTCACAAAAATAGACGCCGCGGCAAACACCGTAACAATCGGAAAAAATGACGAGCTTTTCACGAACGATATAACAATACAAAACATAAGCACCGTTTCCGGAAAGCCTCTGCCAGAAGCTCTTCGCTGCGAGGTAAAAATCCGCTGTGCCGCAAAGCCCGCACCCGCAGTTATCACTCCGCTCCCCGACCGACGCGCAAAAATAGTCTTCGACCTGCCGCAAAGGGCGGCGGCGCCCGGGCAGACCGCCGCTATATACTCCGGAGACACCGTGCTCGGAGGCGGAGAAATCGAATAAACAAAGCCGCCGGACAACCCTTCCGCGTAAAAGCGGAGCCGTCCGGCGGTTTAAATTTATATGCAATTGTTCCGCGGGATATTATTTCTTTTGCTTCGAGTATTTTTTGAGATAGATTATTCTCATAAGCTTCGCTTCTATGGGGCTTATGGGCTTTATTTTTCCGTAAAGGTCGGCGCCTATCTGAGTCTTGCAGCCTTTTTCCATAACCATCTCGACAGCCTGAGCGTCACTCGTGTCTCCGGCGACACACAGCGCACCGTTGTCCTTGAGCAGCACCGCGTTCCTGCCCTTGAGCGCCTTAACAACCTTTTTCGAGGATTTGAGGGTGCTGTTGGGATTGTAGCGGGCCGTCTTGACGCTTGTACCTACAAGCTGAGCGAAGTCGTCAAGCAGAGGCTTCATTTTTTTGTCGAGCCTTGAAGCGGTGAGAATGTCGGGGCTTTTTGAATGAATAATGCTGTTGACATCCTTACGCTTTTTATAAACCGCAAGATGAAGCTGTGCGGTATCCGGGATATCGTTTCCTCCGACGAGGGCTCCGCTTTCGATATCTATACGCACAATTTCACCGGAGCTTTTGTCCGTGATGTTGAACACCTCGCCGTCACGCTCGCTGTCAAACGGCTCCACCTCGGCGGCTGCCGGCGCGTCGGATGCGAATTTTTCAACAACGTACTCTATTACCGAGTCAAAGCTGTCCGCGACCTTATTGGTAACTGTGTTGCATTTTTTAAGAACCTCTTGCTCGCACACCTTTTCAAGCTCGGAAGCCACGGCAAAGGCGCCGTTGTAGTCCGCACCCATGCACAACGCACCGTGGTGCGCCATTATAAGCCCCTTTGATTCCGAACGCTGCATTGCTGCAATCACGCCCTCGCGGAGCTTTGAGGTTCCGGGAAGACCGTACGACGCGAGCGGAATGTTGTCGCCTATTATCTCCTTTGCATCGCCCTCAAGATTGTTTATATCCATGCCGAGCGCGCTTATTACGGATGCGTTTATCTGATGTGTATGAATTACAAAATTCATCTGCGGACGCATTTTGTAAACCGCTGCATGTATGCCCTTTTCGGAGGAGGGCTTAACGTCGCCGTCATAAGAAAGATTCTCAATATTGACAAGGACAATCTCCTCGGGCGTGAGTGTGTCATACGCTCTTCCGCTCGGAGTTATAACGAACTGTGTATCGCTCACGCGACAGCTGACGTTGCCCCATGTTCTTGCGATAAGTCCGGTTTCGAGAAGTGTCTTTCCGGCATCAATAACAAGCTGCTTTGCCTGCATGATATCCATATCCATTTATGCTCACTCCTTACTGTGAAATGTCCGGCACACTTATGAAGCTGTGCCGGACACAAAATCTCAACTGAATTATTTCGCTGCCGCTTCCTTGACCGCAACGTTCTCAAACACCTTATCAAAGCGGTTGAGAGCCTCGTCAATAAGCTCGGGAGTATATGCGGCGCTTGTGTAAAGTCTGCTGCCGGCGAGAGTTACAAGACCCTCCGCCATGTATGCCGCGCCCATGTGCTCCATTTCCTTCTTTCTCTCGCTCGTTGCGGAGAGAACCTTAGGAATACCCCACGGCTTGCTCCAGTCGATTGAGAAGTGCATCGTTCCGACTGTTTCAAGATGGCATATCGAGCCCTGGTTGAACGCCACGAACGGAAGACCGTGCTTTTTGATGAGCTGCTGAAGTCCGGCGGTAAGCCTGTCGCCCATTTCGCCCGCCTTCGCGCAGGCATTTGTCTTGTCTATCTGCTCAAGGGTGTAATATCCGGCGACGCAGGAAATCGGGGTTGCCGCCATGGTGCCGCCTATGAGCGCCTTCTTGACCTTGGTTGAGCCGTCGAGGCCTGCGCCGAGGTATTTCATGTATTCTTTCTTTCCGCCGAGTCCGCCTGCTCCGGGATAGCCGCCGGCGATGNNCCGCCGGCGATGACCTTGCCGAATATGGTCAGGTCGGGCGATACTCCGAAGTAGCCCTGCGCACCCGCCATGCCGATACGGAAGCCTGTAACAACCTCATCAAACACGAGCAGCGAGCCGTATTTACGGCAAAGTCTCTCAACGCCTCTGTTGAAGTCGAAATCGAGGGGTCTTGTGCCGCTCTCGGGACCTACCGGCTCAATGAATACGGCAGCCGTGCCGCCTCTGAGCTGGTTCATGCGGAGAACTCTTTCAAGGCTGTCAAGGTCGTTCGGGAAGAACTCCTGCGTATGCTTGAAGATATAAAGCGGAACACCGTTCGCCTGAGTGAATTTGGAGCCGGGAATACGTATACCGTAGCCGAGCTGATCGCTCCAGCCGTGATATGCTCCGCCCATCTTGACGATGTTCTTGTTCTTCGTTGCAAGACGCGCCACACGCACAGCTGCCATGCACGCCTCTGTGCCCGAACCGAGCATACGGAACATCTGAACGGTTTCGATGCTGTCGGAAATCTTCTTTGCAAGCTTGTATTCAAACTCATGGAAAAGTCCGGTGGAGGGGCCGCAGGTGTTAAGCAGCTCAATTACCTGCTCCCTTACCTCGGGAGGATTTGAGCCGAGAACCGTGGGGCCGCCTGCCTGCAAAAAGTCAAAATACTCATTGCCGTCGACATCGCTGAGCATCATGCCCTGAGCCTTTGTAAAAACAAGGGGGAAGGGATAGTTGAAGGCGAGATTGTGCTGTACGCCTCCGGGAATTATGGCGCGCGCCTCGTCTATCATTGCCTTTGACTTCTGGCACTTCTTTCCGTAATAATCCTCCTCGTACTGCTTGAGCACGTCGGGCTTAATGGTGTAGATGGGCTTCTTAATAAGCTCATCAAGCTGCTTGGTAACTGCCGCAGCGTCGTTGTACTTCGAGATAGCGAAACGATTGTCCATTGTGTTTTCCTCCCTTTTCGGATAAAAATATTTATGTCACCCACGTTGGGTGAACCACTATTCACCACATATTATACCACAATTATATTCAGTGTCAATACGCAAAGCTTCAAAAAACTACACACTTGCATTTATTTCAATATGTGGTACAATATAAGATACATTTGAGATGAATCAAATATCCCGAAACCGGAGGCACAGTATGTACGAAAACACACCGCCGCGCCACAAGCCGACCTTTGACAACATCCCCGAGGAAAAGCGCCGCCGCGTGCTTGACACGGCAACCGAGGAATTTGCCAATGAGGGCTTCGGCAATGCCAACATAGAAAGAATCGCGAAAAGAGCCGGTATAAGCGTCGGGTCGATTTATAAATATTTCGACAGCAAGCGCGATTTGTTTCTCACTGTGGTTTACGGAGGGCTTGACACTCTCAGCGAGCTGCTTGAGGGACTTTACGCCTCGGATGAGGATATACTTCTCAAGGCTGAAACCATAATCCGCACCATAATCGAAGTGTCGCGCACCGAGCCGAGCCTGATAAAGCTTTATGCGCGTCTGGCAAGCGAAAACAGCGACGAGGAATTCGTAAGACATATAGCCTCCATTATGGAGTCCGTTTCGGCGAAGGTCTACGCCTCCGCAATAAGCGAGGCTCAGAAAACCGGAGAAATCCGCACGGACATTGACCCGAGGATGCTTTCGTTCATGCTCGATAATCTCTTTGTCCTTCTTCAGTATTCCTATTCGTGTGAATATTATAAAGAAAGGTTCAGAATTTTTGCCGGAGACAATGCGGCGGAAAACGACGATTTCGTCGTCGAGCAGATGCTCATGTTTATCAAATCCGCGTTTCTCGGTCAGAAAAGCTGATTGCATATAATTAAGATGTATACGGGTTGTGAGGGGGAGCTTTTGAAGGGAGACGGCGTTATGCCCGGACAAAACGTTCCCGAGGTTCAGGGATATCTCAGAAAATTCATGCTAAAGGTTCCGGAGCCGATATACCGGTGCAGCGGAATCAAAATCTTCGGAAAGCGCATAAAATCCGTTTTGTTTTCCACCGATGTAAGCATCATCCGCAACACCAACGCAGATGCCGTTATAGCGGTCTATCCGTTCACTCCGCAGCCCGTCATAACGCAGGCGCTCATGATAGCGGCGGATGTGCCCGTGTTTGTCGGCGTAGGCGGCGGACTCACGCAGGGCACACGTGTACTGAATCTCGGTCTTCACGCCGAATTTCAGGGAGCGCTCGGTGTAGTGGTAAACGCTCCGACATCGAACGAGGTCATACGTGAGCTGTGCGGCGAGGTGGATATTCCGGTTGTCGTAACGGTTGTCGGAGATGACGATGATATTGCGGCAAGGCTCGAAAGCGGAGCGCAGATACTCAACATCTCAGCCGCCGCAAAAACACCTGAGGTGGTCGCAGCCATACGGCGCGCCTTTCCCGAGGTGCCCATAATTGCAACAGGCGGTCCCACAGATGAAAGTATAATAAAAACAATTGAGGCAGGTGCCAACGCGATAACCTGGACTCCTCCCTCAAACGGCGAGATATTCGCCGATATCATGGAGGCATACCGCCGCCATGAGCCTCATCCGGATTTTTAAATTTCCAAAATAAAGCAAAGGGGAAATCAAAATGAAAAAATTAACGAGAGCAGCCGCCCTTATTATTACAGCGATGCTTATTCTTACCTGCATGCCGCTGAGCGTTTCGGCAGTACAGGTGGCAGGCGAGCCGTACTGTGCCGGAGATGTTGACGGTGACGGTATAGTTACCGCGGCGGACGCGAGGAAGGCTCTGCGCATAGCCACAAAGCTTGAAGCGCCGGAAAATGAGGAATCCGAATATGCCGCCGACGTTGACTGGGTGCCCGGCGTAAGCGCCTCTGACGCACGCGCTATTCTCCGTGCCGCAACGGGACTTTCGGCAGTTGATATCCCCTCTTCAAAGGAAGGAATCGTCAACTATTTCAATGCAAAATCCAACGATGTAAAGAATCTCCGCCCCGGCATGACAAGGGTTGACACAGCCACGGCTACGGAAATTGGCTCTTCAAATGCACTCCTCAACACCCTTATTAAATCCGGACTTACTCAGGAAGATATGGCTCCCAAGACCTCTGAGCCTATTAAGGTGAGCCCCGGCAAATCACTTATAAACAGATATCCCGTCGCCGGCAGGGCGTGGTCGAGCAAGCTGCTCGCCTCGGACGTCAAATCCGCGATAATTTCAAAGTCGGGAGACAACTATATTGTCACAATAGTCCTCACCGACCGAACCTACTCCGAGCTTGCGGACGACCCGACTCAGACCGCTCACGGCAAGGTCTTTGACCTTCCATCAAGAGCCGAGGTTGAATCCGGCTTTTCCGCACTTGAGGGCGGTTCGGTAACGGCGGTTCGCCCGAGCTATAAAAACGCTCAGGTAAAGCTCACCGTCAGCGCGGCTACCGGGAATGCGGTTGCGGCGGATTATGACATTGATATGACCTTCGACATGGATATACAGATGGAAAACCTTTCCAGCGTCATGAACGTATATTTCACCACGCACTCCGACGTTGAAATTACCCTCGGCGCACCCGTTGCATCCTGAAGATTAAAACAGAAATAAAAGAAGAACCGGTCGGGATAACTCCCGGCCGGTCTTCTTTTGGGTTGCTTGAGGAGGGGGTAAAAATGCGCTCTGTCGGTACTCGGTGCGGCTCCGTTCCCTGTCGAGCACATCTATATATTAACCTGCATTTGTTATCGCAGTATGAACGAATTTTTAATATTTGATTGCTTTTTTGTGAAGAAAATGTATTTTTTTGCCCGTTTTCTCTTATTTTTCTCTTAATGCGAGTATAATTCCCTTGCCTTTTTCCGAATGTAATAGTATAATGTATCAGTTATAATATACTTGTTCAGAGAGGAAATATATATGCTTCAGTTTGAAGAACTCCGGCTTGAGCTGCTCGGACACAAGGAGGCTCTTGCCGACCTTGCCGACGCACTCGGTCTTGAAAAAATGAAAAAGGAAATTGCCGAGCTCGAGGCGCAAAGTGCCGAGGACGGCTTTTGGAACGACCTTGCAAACACTCAGAAGGTGCTTCAGCGCATAAGTGCGCTCAAGGCGAAGGTTGCCGCCTATAACGACCTCCACGGTGAATTCGACGACACACTTACGCTCATCGAGCTTGCCGACGAGGCCGAGGACGAAAGTCTTTTTGACGAATGCCGTTCGGGGGTCGACAGCTTTTCTGCACATCTCGATGCACAGACGCTTTCGACACTGCTCAAGGGCGAGTTCGATTCAAAGAACGCCATACTCACCTTTCACGCCGGCGCAGGCGGAACCGAGGCGCAGGACTGGGCACAGATGCTTTTCAGAATGTACAACCGCTGGGGTGAGCGCCACGGCTTCAAGGTTTCAACGCTCGACTACCTTGACGGTGACGAGGCAGGCCTCAAATCCGCCAGTATTCTCATTGAAGGGCTCAACGCTTACGGCTACATGAAGAGCGAAACGGGTATACACCGCCTTGTGCGCGTGTCCCCCTTTGACGCTTCCGGCAGACGCCACACCTCCTTCGCATCGCTTGAGGTAATGCCCGAAATCGATGACACCATTGAAATAGATATAAATCCCGAGGATATCAAAATGGACGTCTACCGCGCAAGCGGTGCCGGCGGACAGAAGGTCAACAAGACCTCCTCGGCGGTTCGACTTACACATATTCCTACGGGAATTATCTGTTCGTGCCAGGTTGAGCGCAGCCAGCACCAGAACCGCGAGGTTGCAATGCGCATGCTCAAATCCAAGCTTATGGAAATCAAAGAGCGCGAGCATCTTGACAAGATAAGCGACATCAAGGGCGACCAGAAGGAAATCGGCTGGGGCAGCCAGATACGCTCCTATGTGTTCATGCCCTACACCCTCGCGAAGGATCACCGCACCGGCTTTGAAAACGGCAATATCAATGCCGTTATGGACGGCGACCTTGACGGCTTTATTAACGCCTATCTTAAAATGGAATCTCAAAAATCAGAATAAAATATTTATTTTTCGCTGTTTTCCGATTTTCCATTATTTTTTAATGCTTTAGTCTTGACATTATAAGACGGGTTGTATTATAATGCAAATATACATCGGGTTTACCCGTTCATTTTGCTGTATATTAAAGGGTCGTAAGGCTCTTAGTATAAAAAATAAAAAAAGGATGGTTTCACTATGAAAAGAGTACTCGCAATCGCAATGGCTGTTGCTATGCTTTTCAGCCTTGCACTCGTATCGTCCGCTGGCGACGCTCCTGCGTTTAAGCTTTCCGCTTCCGCAGTTGAGAACGGCGAAATAACCGTAACACTTTCGGCTCCCACACTTACTGCTCTCAAAACTCTTGTTTCTTACATTGAGTTTGACCCCGCAGTTGTAGAGCCCATCGTTACCGGCAAAGATGCAGACGAAAAGCCCATATACAAGGGCGGCGCTGCAGGCAAAGAAGTTGAAGGCGATTTTTATCCCACCCTTGTCGGCAGCTTTGCAGTCGGCATGCAGGAAAACAGCACCAACAAATTCGGCATCGGCTTCATGAATCCCTCATCCACTGATGTTAAGAATGGCCCCAAGGCTATCTACACGGTAGTATTTAAGGTTCTCAACGCTGAGGCAGCAAACACCACCTTCAAGTTCTATGTTACTGAGCTTGACTGCACAGAAGGCACTATCGCAGGCGGCAACGAGACTCTCGTTGACACCCTTGCTGCAATTATCAAGGTTGCTCCCCCCACCAGCGATAAGACTCCTCCCACCAGCGACAAAACTCCTCCCACCAGCGATAACACTCCTCCCGCCTCAGGCGATAAGGACGACGAGAACCCCAACACCGGTGTTAACACCGTTGCAGGCGTAGCAGCACTTTGTGTTATGCTCGGCGCAGCTGTTGTTGTTCTTCGCAAGAAGGAAGACTAATTGTCTGACAACATAATCCGAATTCAATTTCGGGTTTAAAAAGGGCTTTAAAGCTGCAATTCCGTAAGGGATTGCAGCTTTTGTTTTTTGTGAGTGCAAGCCCTCATAAAAAATAAGGCAGCAACACAAATGCGTCGGCTGAAGGTTCATAGCCTCCTTTTGAAAGGAGGTGGCAGTGCGCAAGCACTGACGGAGGATTGCTGCTTGATTGGTTTTTAAGTTTGGTTAATTTTAGGCTTTGCGGTAAAATTTATCTGCTTGTCAATCCTCAGTCCGCTTCGCGGACAGCTCCTTTTCTAAGGAGCCTTCAAGTGCGGCGCTTGCGGCGAGCTAAAGCCTCCTTTGGCAAAGGAGGTGGCGGGACGTAAGTCCCGACGGAGGATTGTTGCTTGATTGGTTTTTAAGTTTGGTTAATTTTAGGCTTTGCGGTAAAATTTATCTGCTCATCAATCCTCAGTCCGCTTCGCGGACAGCTCCTTTTCAAAGGAGCCTTTATAGGCGGCGCTTCGCAATTCTCCCTGTTTCTTCACTCGCACATCTCGCTGCTTCCGCTTCCGGCGGCGCTTCGGTGTGCTCCCCTTTCAAAGGAGCCTTAAAATGCGGCGCTCATTATCAAATAATCCGTCCTTATAACACAAACCGGGGCACAGACTCCAAAGTCTGTGCCCCGGTTATTTGATTGCTTTTGACCTTATGCCGTAAATTCGGCTCTTAACGCCTCCGACTGCATACCGTAGGCGTCCTCCGCTATTACACTGGCAATATATCGTTTGCCGCCTTCAAGCGCTCCGATATTCACAGAATATTCCGTAGGCATTGGTGTGTAATAATAGTCCGACAGCTTGAAATCCTCATAAACCGCTATACCCATAACTGCTTCAACCACCTTGAGGCGATAGGTATGAACGATAAGGTCATCCGTAGCGGCAGGAAAGTTCAACAGCGTTTCTCCGCCGTCTGTTTTGTTCACAACAAGCTGAGCATCCGACGCAAATTCGGGATTTTCGGATTGTGCTATACGGTTCTCCGTGTTATACGCAAAGCTTTGACGGTTGGAGGGGGTTATGAAATAATCAACAAGATATTCATGTGCAAGAAGGTCATAGCCTCTGACTCTTGTCTCTCCGTCCGCCGCCGTCTCAACCACATAGAACTGTGCTGCGTTACGGTTTCCCTCGGGGAACTGTCCGCCGGGTATTCCGTTAACCTCCATCTCAAAATAGCTGAGAGTTGCCGTGCCGAAGGCGGTATATGCACCCTGCCATATTGAACGCGGGTCATTTATCGGATAGTGCGAATGTCCGGAAAAATCTATTACCTGCGAGGTGCTTGAAAGCACCGGCAGCAGCTCAACATCACCCCAGTTTATACTTCCGTATACCGTGTTGAAGGGATGCTCGTGCTGAATTACAAAAACCGGGAATTCCGGATTTTCCGCCGCCGCATCCGAAACCGCCTTGGCAAACCATGCCATGCCGTCCGCTCCGCGCACACTTCCGTCGCCGCCCTTGGAGGTTCCGATAATATGTACGCCGTTTATGCTGACATCAAAATCCGGTCCGTAGGAAAAGTACTTTGAAAACACGTCTCTTGTGTTCTCTTTTAATGTCTTGAAATCGTGGTTACCGAGCATGGGCAGAAGCAATGTGCCCTCACGTATATTCTCATCGCATATTTGCTTGAATATCTGAAACGTACTCTCTGTGCCGCTGTTGGTTATGTCACCTGCAAAGCATACCGCGTCAAGCTTAGTATAGTCGGGGTCCGCTTGTGCAAGCTCATAGCCCTCCCGAATCATTGCGGCAAGTCTGTCACGCTCATCAAGGTTTCCGTTATCATCAAGATGAACATCGCTGGCAATTATAAAGCGCATTATCGGGATAAAATCGTCCGGCTTTTCCGGTGTGTCCACCACTCCGACAGAGGGATTGAGCAGCTGCAAAAACATGAAAATTGCAGCATAGAGGGAAACCAAAAAGCCCTTAAAGCTTTTGCCGTTAAAAAATCCGTCAAGCATTTCTCATTCTCCTTATTATGATTTT
>LFRM01202553.1_pt1 | contig 35986 bp, 33 predicted proteins | sample 618341 | NCBI WGS metagenome assembly LFRM01 (sample SAMN03654438, study PRJNA283298) | anaerobic digester metagenome | isolation source: pool of bioreactors CSTR01a, CSTR02a, and CSTR03a thermophilic anaerobic... | place: Denmark: Kgs. Lyngby | collected 2014-05-21 | reverse complement strand
CGCGCTCGCATCCGGTATTGATCCAGGTTTCCCTGGGCTATCCCGGACCGGGGGGCAGATTGTCCACGTGTTACTCACCCGTCCGCCGCTCTAGGGGCCCGAAGGCCCTTGCCGCTCGACTTGCATGCTTAAAACGCGCCGCCAGCGTTCGTTCTGAGCCAGGATCAAACTCTCCGTCATAGGAATGCGGGCCCGAAGGCCCACAGTTGCTATTCTGATAATAGTTCACCCTGTCATTTCTCGCAAACGAACGTAGCTTATCTCATCTACTGTTCATCATTCGGTAATTGACTAGGAAGCCCTAATGCTTCCTGAAAGCTTTCGCTTCCACGCTCGACCAACGACCGTTACCGGTAATCGTCTTGCGTATATCTTCTCTTCTCTTCTCTCATATATCTGTCAAAAATCTGCTGCTGAGCTTTTCTGTGGCTCAGCGTGCTCAGACAACATAACAAAATAGGCTCTTTAGTGTCAAGCGTTCTTTTCAAAGTATTGCAGAATTATTTCCTATACATCGCAAGTCTCTCTCTGCAATCTTATAAAACCCCGTATCTTCCCCATTTCTTACAAAAAGAACAGGCAAAACTTACCTGTTCGATTTTTCCGGTAACAATCCCATCCTGTCAGTTCATGACCTGCTTATCGGGACATTGATGAGAGACTGCCATCACGGATGATTGCCCTCACATAGGTAAGCAGGGAAGCTGCTGAGGCGAACGCAGCCAAGGCAAACACAACAGTAAGGCCGCTGGCAATTGGAGGGAGCCAAGAGGCTCCTCCAACCCAACGGGTAAGGGCGATATAAAGCACGCCCGCTGCTCCGCTGATGGCATAAAGCACAGCCTTCGACTTGCCCCAAATATTTGCAGCGACCGGTTTGCCTTTACCCATCATCAGCATCCTGATGAATAGGATGAGGAACTCCCTCCACATGATGATGATAAACGCCCATGAAGGCATTATCCCATAGGTGGAAAGACAGACGAAATAGGTAAGCCTGGAGAAGGTATCTGCAAAAGGATCCATTACCTTGCCCAGATCAGTGACCAGATTATATTTCCTTGCGATTATCCCATCCAGCAGGTCGCTCATCTCAGTGCAGAGCAACAACACGATGGTCAGGATGGAAGAGAGCTTGCCTAGCTCGGGCCCCACCCAAAGAGGCAGGTTGAATGAAATAAAAAACAGCGGGGCCATGATCAGGCGGGAAACAGTGAGCTTATTCGGAATATTCATAGACATCCTCTAGTAGCCGAACAAGCGGCTGAACTTGTCTTCAAGGTAACTTGTGAACAGTTTCGCGTCAAGGGGTTTTCCTGTAGACTCGGCAAGCAACCCTTCAGGCAAAAGGAGGCTTCCCTTCGTATATATCCGCTCATCCAGGTAACGGTGCATCTCTGAGAGCTTACCTTCTCTCATCAGGGACTCCACATTGAGGTCCTCACTCATGCTCTGCCAGATCTGAGCTCCATAGAGATTGCCCAAAGCATAGGTAGGGAAGTATCCGAAATCCCCACTACTCCAGTGGACATCCTGCAATACCCCTTGGGTATCGGTCTTCGGAACAATCCCCAGCAACTCTTCAGACTTTGCATTCCAGGCTTCAGGAAGATCAGACACAAAGAGGTTTCCAAACAGCAAATCCTGCTCCAGTTCAAAGCGAAGCATCACATGAAGCGAGTAACTCACCTCGTCCGCATTGACCCTGATATGTGAGCGTTGCACCTTATTTGCAGCCTGTAAAAACTTCGTAAGGCTCACACCTTCTGTCTGGGAAGGGAAAAACCTACAAAAAAGAGGGTAATAATGAGTCCAGAATCCCTCACTCTTACCGACCATATTCTCCCAAAGCCTGCTTTGGGACTCATGCATACCATGGGAAGCGGCATTTGCAACACTAGTTCCCTTCAGCCTCCCACTGTTCATGCCCATCTCGTAAAGGGCATGCCCCCCTTCATGGACAGTAGAGCAAAACGAGTCCATAACACTCGGATCCGTATAGCGTGTGGTGATGCGGATATCATCGGATCCCAGGGTCGAAGTGAAAGGATGAACCGAAACCGCACTCATGCCCCGGCTAAAATCAAAACCCATATCCTTCAGGACAATCTTGGAGAACTCCTCTTGCTGTGCGATAGGATACTCAAGCTTGAGGAAATCATCGTCAACACCCTTCTCCGAGAGCCTGCCGACCATCGAGACCAGCGAAGGCTTGATGGACGAAAACAGCGCATCAACCCTAGAGCCCGTCATCCCTGTCTCAAAATCATCTAGAAGGACATCATAGCCACTGAAGCCTTCACGCCTGAAACAGGACTCCTTCTCCCTAACCAGGGAGACGATCTCTTTCAGATCGCCCTCAAACAGAGTCCAATCATCTTTCTTTCTCGCTTCAACCCAACTCTCATGCGAGTGAGTCGCCTTCTCACTGATGGCTCTGACCAGGGAAGAGGGCATGCTCCTGTACTTGTCCCAGTACCGGAAACGAAGACGAATGAGAGCCTTTTCAAAGGCATCCTTTCCCACCCCTTCGCTCTTGTCCCTATCAGCACCGAGAAGAGCGAGCAAGTCCCCCATCTCGTTACTGCACGCTTTCTCATGCGCCAGTGAGGCAACCCATCCCAGCTGGATCGAACGCTCGTCCACTCCTTTTGGGGAGATACCCATCTCCTGGTCCCAGGAGAGGACCGAACTCATATGTTCAAGCATTACCACTTCGCGATCTATCTCTTCCAATCTCTCAATTGCCTTTTCTCGTGTCATCATACCCCCCCAAGTCAAGAAGCCGGATCACTCCGGCTTCTTGGTTCTGGTCTTAGCAGCTTTACAGCTGTTCCTTGCTTGCAATCTTCTCTTTTACAGATGCGATGAAGGCGTCAGTATCGAGGCCGTTCTCCTGCTTGCCGCTTCTGTAACGAACAGAGACCTGATCGTTCTCCTGTTCTCGGTCCCCCAGGATAACCATATACGGTATCTTCAGCTTCTGGGCATTTCGAATCTTTGCATTCATCCGATCGTCACCCAAGTCGGCAGAAACACGGAAACCTTCTTTTCTGAACCGCTTCTCAAGCTGCTTCGCATAATCGAAGAAGTTCTCTCCAACAGGGATTACCTTGATCTGCTCCGGAGCCAACCATGGGGGAAAGGAACCTGCATAGTGCTCGATCAGGACACCGAAGAATCTCTCCAGCGATCCCAACAAAGCGCGGTGAATCATGTATGGACGTTTTTCCACCCCGTCACGATCCACAAAGGTCATGTCGAAGCGTTCAGGTTCATTAAAGTCAAACTGCACAGTTGATAGCTGCCACTCACGGCCAATCGCATCCTTTATCTTCAGGTCAATCTTCGGACCGTAGAAAGCACCGCCACCTTCATCGACCTCATAGCTCAACCCCTCAGCCTCTATTGCCTCGCGCAATGCCTCTGTCGCATCCGCCCAGCGCTGGGGATCTCCGACAGCCTTTTCGGGCATGGTCGAAAGGTATGCGTTGATCTCGGTAAAGCCGAAAGAGTGCAACATGTGCAGGGAGAAACGGAGCACTTCCCGAATTTCCTCCTGCATCTGGTCAGGGGTGACGAACAGGTGCGCATCATCCTGGGTAAACCCGCGGACACGCATCAGGCCATGCATCGCACCAGCCTTCTCGTATCGGTAGACGGTCCCCAGCTCTGCCCACCGGAAAGGAAGGTCCCGGTAAGAGTGCTTGCTGTTGTTATAGATCATGATATGGAACGGACAGTTCATCGGCTTGGCATAGTAATCGCTGTTGTCCAGCTCCATTGGGGGGTACATCCCCTCCTTGTAGAAGCCGAGGTGTCCGCTGGTCTCCCAGAGCCAGGACTTACCTATGTGAGGGGTGTAGACCATCTCATAGCCATTGGCATAGTGCTCGTCTCTCCAGAAGCTCTCGATAGCCTGCCTGATCCTGGCGCCCATAGGATGCCAGTACACCAAACCTGCCCCCGCTTCCTCATGCAGGCTGAAAAGGTCGAGATCCTTACCCAACTTGCGGTGGTCTCTTTTTTCAACATCCTCAAGATGCTGCATATACAGTCTCAGTTCCTTGGCATTCGTCCATGCAGTGCCATAAATGCGGGTAAGCATCGGATTGGTCTCCTTGCCCCGCCAATATGCACCTGCAATGCTCATGAGCTTGAAAGCATCGCCCTTGAGCTCCTTGGATGACTCCACGTGAGGCCCACGACAAAGGTCGGTAAATTTGCCGACGCTGTAGAGGGTGACCTCCTCATCTTCAGGAATTGCATTGATCAGCTCAAGCTTGTAGCTCTGATCTGCAAATATCTTCTTTGCCTCTTCACGGCTTACAACCGTACGTACAAAGGGCTTATTCTCAGCTATGATGGCGCGCATCCGATTTGTAATCTCTTCCAGATCATCAGTCACCAACTGCCTTGGCAGGTCAAAATCATAATAGAATCCATTCTCGATCGAGGGCCCGATGGCAATCTGGGCCGTAGGGAACATCTCCAGGACAGCTTCAGCCATTACGTGCGACATCGAGTGACGGATCTTGGAGAGTCTCTCTCCCACTTCCTCTTTAGCCATTTCTATCTCCTTATCACCTCAAGGGGTGAAACAATACAAAAAAGAGAGCCTTCATGCCATCGTCTTCCCGTTACGGCATGTTCCGTATCCGGCAAGGACGAAGACATGAAAGCTCTCATGTTTCCGCGGTTCCACCTTGCTTCCCCACCAGCTCTAAAACACTGGACAGGACGCTCATTCTCCCTGTTTCGCCAGGGGTGCGGCACAGCCTACTGCATACGGTTCGGCCTGCGGCTCAAAAGGGGTTTTCATCGGGCGCTTGTCAGACTCCTCTCAACCACTACTGTGGGAGTCCTCTCTGTCACACCGCTATCGACTACTCGTCTTTCTCAACGCCTCAGCATAAGAATGCGCACAAGGGCTCATTTAGTCAAGACCAAAGCCTTTCGGCAAGCAACAAAGCAACAGCTTCCAAGGTTTTCTGGTCTGCCTCTGTGAAGCGCCCCCTCTCAGGGCTATCCATATCAAGCAGGGCGACCAGGGTACCCTCACTGTCCTCCAGCGGGACAACCAATTCACTCAGGGACGCCTCATCACAGGCGATATGTCCGGGAAACAGGTGTACATCTGCAATCCGCTGGCTCTCTTTGGTCCTTGCCGCCTTACCGCACACACCTCTGGAGAATGCTATATCGGTACAGGCTACCTTACCCTGAAAGGGACCAAGCACCAGGTGTTCCTCCCCTGGGATCCTCAGATAAAACCCTACCCAGTTTATTCTTTCGAAATGCTCCCACATCAGGGCAGAGGCATTGGAGAGGTGACAGTATCTTCGTTCGACACTGCCTTCCCAAGGTCCTATCAACGCTCTCATCCGATCCAACAGACGTTCCATATCTACCCTCGCACAATAGGTGTACGCATCGACTTGACCGGTGTGGTTGCATTATTGCCACCACGAAGCCTCTTTGCAACAGAAGGCTTGACCACGGTGCCCGGGCCGCTGATACAGCCCCCTTCGCAGCACATGACCTCAACCAGATCCGCTTCTGGGGGTCTCTTCTCCCAGATTTTCATGCTCCTGAACATTCTCTTGTCGATGCCGTCGATGGAGAGCACCGCAACCTCCTCAGGGTTCTCCACACGTCTCAGGACACTGGAGGCAACACCACTGGAGAGGGCAAACTCACGGCAATCCTCAAACAAGGAGGTATCGCCAAGGTCCGACCCTTCCATCTCGCGAACGTCTATCCCCTTAGCCAGGAACAGGGACGCAAGCTCAACGAAAGTCATGACCCCATCAACACTCTTCATTCTAGCCGCCTCAACTTTCTTTGCAAGACAAGGACTGATGAAAACTGTCTTCGTGTCCTTATTCTGCTCCTTACACCACAAGGCGGTATAGGCCATGGGGGAGAGAGCCGATGAACGCTTTTCGGAGAGAAAGGGAATATGCTTGTCCACCAGCTCCATATAGGCAGGGCAGCAGCTGGTGGTCATATAGCCAAGCTTCTCCTCTTTCCTCTGCCCGAGCTCCGCCGCCTCATGCACACTGGTCGTCTCTGCCCCTTGGGAGACCTCTACCACCGAGGAGAATCCAGAGGCGAGCAAAGCACTCTTGATCTGGGACAATGTACCGGGGAACTGCCCTTCAATGGCTGGAGCTATCATTGCAGTCACATGCTCCTTGGACTTCAGCATCTTCACGACAGGGATGAGGCCAGACCTCTCCACGATAGCTCCAAAAGGACAACTTGTGGCACAGCGTCCGCAGCTTATGCATTTCTTATAGTCAATCTCGACATACCCTTCTTCATTCTTCTTCACCGCATCGACAGGGCAAGCCTGTTCGCAAGGGACAGGGATATGGACCACAGCATGGAACGGGCAAACCCCTTCGCACTTGCCGCAACGGATACACCGACTCTCATCGATATGGGCCTTGCCGTTTGTGAAGGAGATGCAATCCTTAGGACAGTTGGCAAGACACGGCCGGGCAAAACACCCCCTACATGCATCGCTGATGAGGTAGCGGTCCGGAGGGCAGGCCGAACAAGCTGTGGAGATGGTGGTGAGGATGGGAACGGGAGGGGTATCCTTTTCCAGGACCTCCTTCACATACTCACTGAGACTTTTCATCTCATCGTCATCCTCTTCAATGTTGATCCCTAGCATTGCCATGATCCTGTAACGGATCATCGCCCGCTCCTTGTAGATGCAGCACCTGGCAGGCACTCTCTCCTTGGGGATGATATAAAAGGGAATCTTATCGACATCCTGCTCGAGCGTATCGCCAAAAAATTGTTTGAGCACCTCAGTCTGCACTTTAGCCCTGATATGATTGTACTGGTTATTTATCTCAAGCATGGACAGCCTCCGCGACCAGATCACAAAACTTCTTCTCTGTCATGTCTCCATGGACAACATCTCCTATCTGGACAAAGGGAGCGCCCTCCTTAGAGCCCGCTTCCTTACACTTACCTAGGCAGGAGACGCCTTCAATTTCACAATTTGCAAGAACTATCGGATCCAAAAACTCATCATAGAGCAACAAATCGGCTCCTCCCTGCACAAAACAGGCGGTCCCGACACAGATTTTTACAGCTACTTTCTCTCTCTTTGCCATGCTATACTCCTCTCCCCTACAAGTACTCTTGTGAGGTCTCTTTCAAATAATTGTCTTCGAGAGCTTTTCGCAGTCTCCCGATTATCGTTCGGCGGATCCCTATCTCCACCGGAATGCTGGGATCCTGGTGCGCTTCGTTGATTTTCGTCCCTACAATGAAGTGCACCTGGTCGCTATCCATCATCAAAGCCACAAACTTACGCACAGCATCATTGGGCAGTGTTCGCAGGGATTTCTTCTGCTCCAGAGCTGTAGCCACCTTGCTTAAGGTAAGCATCCCCTCAGTTACCAGGTCAAAGCCCTCCATGATCGAGACAGGAGGGACATCGGCAGACCAGCAGGAGAGGTCTACCTTCAGTTTCTTGTTAAACAGGCGGGACACAATAAGGGCAGTGGTACCTCCGCTGATGATTTTCTTCCCCTCAAAGTTTCGTAATTTTTCACCGAGAATCTCATCCTTCTCCTTGGTAAAGGGAGGGCCAGTGACCACCAGGGTACGCCTTGGCCTACGCACATAGACGACCATGACAGTGATATCGTCCTTGGAAGCGAGCCTATCCAGCCCATTCGCCTTGCGTGCAATAGCCCGGCTCAGGTCATGGCTGGAGATACTCGGATTCCTCTCTATCTGGTGCTGGGCAAACTCCCGTACCCCCTCAAGGCGCCAACCGAGGGGCAGAGCCTTGCCCATCCCCGCTTGAGTCGCCCCATCACTGAAGACTATCAGGCGGTCTCCTACAGCCATCTGCAGCGAGGAGCGTGAGAGCTCCTCCTTCTTGAAGGCACCCTCCCGATGGAGGAGGATTTTCTCCCGTTGCCACACTATGGGTTTGCTATCCCTGAACAGCAAGGCTTGGGGATTGTCGTACTCTACCAGATTGACCTGGATATCATCGAGAGACGGGTGACGGATATCAACGATGGTAAAGGTAGCATAGCTGATCTTCCGCTCTTTGCAGACAGGCAGGGTGTTCATGATAATCTTTGCAGAGTGTGTGAGGTCCATCTCACTGAAACTCAGCTTATGTGCCATATGGGCGGTAAGGCTTGCCAGCACATTAGCCTTGACCCCACTTCCCAGACCATCACTGAGGGTGCAGACAATCTGCTCCCTTTCAGGATTTCGGGAGAGCAGGAAGACATCCCCACCTATTTTCTGCCCGCTCTTATAAATCTGGGCATAGTCAACATCAATGAAAAGATCATTCATGACAGGTCCTGCTGCTCATCTTTGGTAAAGCCCTCGACTTCCCCATTGCCGGGGACCTTGAAAGCATCTATGAGGCTGTTGAGCATGATCTCCGTATCGGCAGCATTCTCCCCCAGTAGCGATGCTATCTGCTGGACGGTCTCCAAACTCTTCTGAATGACGTTCTCAGCCTTCTTGATGACTGTCTCCCTACGGACAGTTGGTGTTGTAATGTCCTCAAAGAGCGCACCGACGAGCCGTTGCTTCTCCACTGAGAAAAAGGTGACACGTAAAAACTTATCCTGGTAGTGCAGGCGATACTGCTCCGTCTTGGCATAGGTGAACTGTTCACGGAACTTCTCATGGAATGGGACAAACCTCTCCAAAGGCAGGCCGGCAACCATATTGAGGGCCTCCGTCTCAAGAGGAAAATCAACCTCTGAGAAAAGGCGCAAAAAGCCATTGTTACAGTCGACTATCTTCAACATATCGTCAACGATGACCACGCCGATCGGAATGGTGCGTAAGAGCACATCCATCTTGCTCTGGGCTTCCTTGCGCATCTTTGTGACACACATCTCAGGCTCCGCCATACCGTCGAGGTAGGCAATGGCCATCTCCCTGCAGCTGTTGTAGCCACACCCTCCGCAGTTGAGCTCCTCTTGCTTGTCAGCCTTGCCCAAAAGATGCAGAGCCTGCTCGATCTCCTCTTCACTATGAGTCAGTCCAAACTCATATGATGGGGGCAAGGAAGCTACAAGGGGACCGCCTTTTTCATTTTTTTCGATCAGCGAATAGCCACCTGAAAGGAGTTCCTCCACAAAAAGAGGGTCCCCCTTGAAGGTCTCTTGGGAGGCTGTAATCCTTGAACGGGTATAACGGGAAGCGAGACCCTTCTTGGAGGCTGATGAGCGTCCTTTTGCCCCGCCGGGACCATTGATACACCCCCCCTCACAGAAGAGCAGTTCAAGGAAGTCTGTATTCTGGTTATCGCCCACCATTCCCTCCAGGGTGCTCACCACCTGCTCAGAACCGCTGATAGCTACAGCATGTGTCTGAAACGGGTCGTTGCCCCATGAGAGAGAAGCTATCATCCCCCCTTCCACAGGATAAAGAGTCGACTTGCCAGCAGCGCTGGGAAGGAATGGAGGGATCGTCTCCTTTCCTTCGACCAGTTCACCGGCTATCGTATCAAGATCGATACCCTCATCTTCCAACCAGGAACGGAGCTCTCCAAAGGTCAGCGCAAAATCAGGATATCCTGGAGTCTCGTCAGCCTCTATCTTCTTTGCTATGCAGGGCCCGATAAAGACTATTCCGATATCCTGGCCATAGAGCTTGCGCAGATACGCACTGTGACACTGCAAGGGAGAAGGGACCGTACTCAGTGAAGGGACAAGAGACGGGTAATACTTCTTGACAATCTGTACCACGGTAGGACAGGCAGTTGAGATCCAATCGCAACGCCCCCCATGCTCAGCAGCATAGGCTTCAATGCTTGCGTTGACCAAGGCAGCTCCGATGGCAGTTTCACTGGTGGCGAAGAAGCCCAAGCGCTTGAGCGCTACAACTACAGATTCGACATTGTTGGGAAACTCGGAAGCGGCAGAAGGGGCAAGGGAACAAAACACCTTGCGACCGCTCTTGAGGAACTGCTTGACCCTGCTCAGGTCATTACGAATCTTCTTTGCATGTGATGGACAGGTATCCACACAGGCTCCGCAGTATATGCAACGGTCCTTGACCACAACTGCTGAGCCGTCCCGGACCTGGATAGCCTTGACCGGGCAGGAACGAACGCACTTGTAACAGTCTCTGCACTCGGTAAGTTCCGTATAGATAGGATAGATCATGACGAAACTCCTGTCGCTTGCTGTGCATCCAGAGCTTCACGAAGCAGGTCGACCACACACTCAGGGGATATCCCACTGTGAGTGACATCCCCGATTTTGACGTTAGGGCCGGAAGAACAGGCACCAAGACAGAGATGCCCGACCAACTCCACCCTGTCGCCAAGGCCCTTCTCCGCTATATAATTTTCCAGTTGGGTCAATGTCTGGGCGTTGCCCCGTGCAAAACAAGAGCTACCCATACACAATTCCACAATTATTCTTTCCATCTTCACATTCCTTTTGCTCATCTCTGTCGGTATGGTATCCATTTACTCCACAAGAGTCAACAAAAACAAGAAAAAGGAATTTTAAATAGACTTTTATAATATTAGAATAACTTATTATATAGAAAAACCCATTTTAATGTTCTTTAAAGAATATTAAAATGGGCTTGCATGATCCAAATAGACACATCTGCTATAACATCTACCACTCATCAACTTCGCTAACAAGGTCCTCATCTGAAATCTTACGCTTTACTTTTGCGGAAAGCACAGCAAAGCTTGTGGCAAGGTCTGTACGCTGCACCACCACCCTCTCGGGGAGCTTGAGGTCTTTTGGAGCAAAATTCCAGATCGCCATGATCCCACAGCTGACCAGCAACTCCGCAACTTCCTGAGCATGCATGGCAGGAACAGCAAGCACCCCTATGTTCACATGGTGTGCCTTGAGGTAGTCGCTGATGTCGGAAATGGAGTAAACGGGCACCTCACCCAACTTGGCTCCCCACTTCACCTCATCGATATCAAAGGCAGCGACAATCTTGAGTCCGTAGGTGTCAAAGCCCTCATATCGGGCAAGGGCTGAGCCCAAGTGGCCGGCTCCCACCAATATGGCATCGGTGGAGTTATCCCATCCCAGCGTATGGACAATTGCGTCGATCAGACGCGAAATGGTGAAACCGACCTTGGGTCTGCCCTCTATGCCCGTACAGGAGATATCCTTACGGACCTGAATAGGCTTCAGCCCCAGTTCCTCTGCAAGCGTTGTTGCCGAAACCATCTTCTGCCCTTCCTCTTGATATTGTTTCAAAAGGCGTAGGTAAGAGGGTAGCCGCTTGATCGTTGGAATGGGAATATCCCTATTTGGTATGTCCATCTTCTGACTCCTTTAGTTTCAGCAGAACCGCATCTATGGTGAGTTGAGGCGTCGAAGCTCCTGCGGTTACACCTAGTATACCATAAGCCTTCATTTCCGGTGTAACTTCATCTTCGGTCTCTATATGCCAGGCTCTCTTCCCCTGGTCAACTATCAGGTTGTACAGGGCTCTTGTATTGGCACTCTCCTTTCCTCCTACCACCAGGATCGCATCACACTTTTCGCACAGTCGCAAAGCAGCATCACGGCGGTTCACAGAACTGGGGCAAACCTCATTGCGGAACTCAATGCCATAGCCCTGACTCTTCAACACCAACAGGGAATCCTGTATCTTCTTCCAGAGTATGCGGTCGAAAGTTGTCTGGACAAATACCGAATATTGCTTGTCCTTCTCCAGTTGCAAGGCGCCTTCAGGGGAGGCAATGCAAATTGAGCTGTGACTCCTCCCCTCCTTTTCGACACCTTGCATAGCCAGAGTCTCAGGATGGTTCTCATATCCTATGATAACAATTTCCGCCCTCTTCTGCTCTTCAGCAATAAGGTTCAGGTTTCGGGAAACCACAGGACAGGTAGCGTCCATGATGGTAAATCCCGCATCGACAAACTCCCGCCTGAGGGCATCCGGCACACCATGGGCTCGCAGTACGACAAGTCCGGGGGGATTATCAGATGGGGATGTGATAGTCTTCAGCCCCTGCTCGGCGAAGGTGGAGCATACACGTAGGTTATGGATGACCTTGCCCAGAGAGTACACAGGGATGTGCTTCTCCCTAGCCTCTTCTATGGCGCGTTCGACCATGCCAATAGCTCTGGAAACACCTCCACAGTATCCCATCCTATCGGAGAGTATGAGTTCCATCCTAACCCCCTAAACGAGAAACGCCACCGCAAGGAGACCCCACGGCGGCGTATTCGAATACTATCTGCAATCTACTTGGCCGTTACAGCCTTTTCAACTACATTATCCTTTTTCTGCGCCTTACTGATCCAATAGAGCATCGCAGGTGCGAGCAGGTTGGAAGAGAAGGTACCGAACAGGATTCCAAATCCCATGTTCACCGCAAACATCCTGATGTCACCAGTGGCAAAGATCGCCAGGGGCAAAATTGCTACCAGTGTAGTTGCCGCACTCATGACAGTACGTGACAACGACTGTGTGACACTTTTGTTAATCTGAACTGAAAGAGGAGCTTTCGTGTCCAGGCTGACATTTTCACGGATACGGTCGAAAATTACAATAGTGTTGTTCAGCGAATATCCAATAATTGTCAAAAGGGCAGCGACGGTTGTACTGGAGAATTCGAACCTGAACAGGGCGATTACTCCAAGTAGCATAAGCACGTCATGCACTAAGGCAATGACTGAGGATAGTGCGTAAGCAATCCTAAAGCGGAACCAGATGTAGACCAGGATCAAGGCCATGGCTACGATGATGGCGAGTACAGAACTGGAAACCAGCGTCTTGCTGAACTTAGCCCCAATATAGTCACTGGCGAGAACCACCACACTGCCTTCACCGAAATGATCGGCAAGTGCGAGTCTGACAGCATTTTCCATTGAAGCTTGCGTGTCGTTATCCTTAATTCCCAGGCGAACCTGGAACATCTGGGCATCGGAAGCACCCATGGTCTGCACTTTTACGTTGCCGAGGTCATCAAGTGCTGCCCGAATGTCTTCGATGGAGACAGTGCCGGAAGTCTTGAAGTTCAGTTTGGTAGGCACTTCACTGAGGGTGGCCGGAAAGCCGTATCCTGAGACCAAGTCTGCAGTCTCAAAATCACCGTTAGGAGCGACAGCATCAATCTTATCAATCTCATTCAGAGCAGCTGCCAAATCGGCGGCTGTCGGATATGAGGATGACTTGAACGTCTTGACCAATACACCTTCAGAGCCACGAACCTCAAGGGTAAGTGCAGAACCGGAGATGGAGAGGACAGCGTCTTCGCTACCGGAATAGCTGACGCTCAGCCCGACAGGTGCAACTTGAATGCGCTGACTCAGTCCGCTCTCGAAGTCAACACCAAGGTTAAACCCGCTGTTGACAATAAAAGCGCCAGCTCCAACAAGAAGGAGGACTATTGCCAGGATCCAAGCAAACCAACGGTAACTGATGACAGGAATATCTTTCTTAGGCATTTAGTTTTTCCTCCAGCTGATGTGCAACTTTTTGCCTTCACGGTCGGCAACGGTTGCATCAAAAATCAAGTGAGACACAAACAGTGCGGTAAAGACCGAACTGACAATACCAATTGCTAAGGTATTGGCAAATCCCTTTACAGAACTGGTACCGAGCTGAGAGAGGACCAGAGCCGCAATGATGGTCGTGATGTTTGCATCCATGACTGTCCAGAACGCCTTGCCGAAACCTGCCTTGATGGAAGCGGTGTCGCTCTTGCCCATCCGCATCTCTTCCTTGATACGCTCAAAGATGATTACGTTGGTATCGACAGCCATACCGAGCGTCAGGATAAGACCTGCCACACTGGTAAGGGTCAAGGTAAAGTTGAAAGCGGAAAGCACGGCGATCATGATGACCATGTTGAACAGCAGGGCAAGGTTGGCTACCAGGCCGCTGAGGCTGTAATAAGCGAACATGACGATAACGACCAGGAGAAGGCCAAGAGCAATAGCCTTCAGGCCTGCAGAGACAGCATCCTCACCAAGGGTTGCTCCAACAGCTTGCTGGCTGGAAACAGTCAGCTCGATGGGAAGAGCAGCTGTGCGCAGGACAATAGCGAGGTCATTGGCTTCTGCAGCAGTGAACCCGGAAATCTGTACGGAACTACGGATCCCTTGGGTGATGGTTGCCATCGCCTTGACCTTACCGTCCATGACCACTGCAAGAGTATCGTTAACGTGTGTGGATGTCAGCTTGTAGAAGATATCCCCACCGACCTTATCAAGCTGGAAATTTACCACGGGACGTCCGGTGATGCCATCGGTACTGGTTGTTGCACTTTCAAGATGACTGCCGTCGAGGCCGACCTCTTCTTCAATGACAACATACCGTTCCAACTCATCAATGCCGTAACTGTCGCTCACGTAGTATCCTGCTGCGATTTTACCTGCAGGAAGGAAATCTGGTTGCTTCAAGGAACCGGCATCGGTATAGACTTCAGATGGGTTTGCCTTATAGTAGGCGGTCAGCTCATCGGTAAGGGATGTGTCGACAATCTTGAACTCCAAGGAGCCCTTGCCCCTGAGGAAGGAGTTTACCCTCTCAGGATCGGCAGCACCGGGGATCTCAATGAGAATCTGGTCGGTTCCCTGCAACCTGATGACAGGTTCGCTGACACCAAACTGGTCAATACGTTTCTCAAGGATCTCAATGTCCTGCTTGACGGCCGCACTGACTTGGGCAGCGGAAGCGGAAGCGCCTCTCTTTGCCTCAAAGGACTCGACATCAGCTTCCAAAAGGATGCTCATGCCGCCCCTCAGGTCCAAGCCAAGCTGCAACGCCTTGCCGCTCAATGTCTTGAGCCCGAGAAGTTCGGTACGATAATACTCTTCACAGGTATCGAAGAGACCCTGCTCATTGTAGAATCCGCCAAACAGGGCTTCCATGGTCCATGTCTTGGGCACAGGCTTTTTCATGGCCTTATAGTTGGCCTTTGCCTGCGCTTTCAGATATCCATACTCGCTAGGAAGAATGGTAAGGGGATCCTTCGCCACCAATTCCTTTAATGCACGAAGGTCCCGCGAAGCTTGTCCGCGTGAATATTCCTTGATCTGCACGTTCGAGCCTGTTGCCAATTCTTTGGTGCTCTGAGGTACTCCGCCGTACCACTTGAAAGTAGGATACAGGAAGAACCCACACATCAAGATCACCAGCAGAACAATCACCAGACGACTCCGTTTTTTCATGATACTCTCCAGATTGTCTCTATAGTTTATTTATTAGTGTCTTTTTCGGGGGCCGTCTCGACAACGGTCGCATCAGTAGCCTCTTTCTTAGCCTTTGCCTTAGACTTCTTGGAAGCAGGAGCCTTCTGCTCTTTAACTTCTTCAACAACGGCCTCTTCAGCTGCTTCCTTTTCAGGGGCGGCGACCTTTTCAACCGGTGCTTTCTTCTTGGAAGAGACGGTTTCAGCCTTACGGTTCAAAATAGTACTGATTGCACTTCTGGAGAACTCGAGGCGGGTGTTATCGTCAACCTTCACCACAATGGAAGTCTCCTTCACAACAACGACAGTTCCATGGATTCCTCCGATGGAAACGATCTTGTCACCTTTCTTGACAGATGCGAGCATCTCTTTGGTTTCCTTGTCTCGCTTTTTCTGCGGGCGAATAATAAGGAAGTAGAAGATGACGATGATGAGACCAAATGTAACGAACGTGGTCATCATGGAACCAGAAGAACCTGCAGCACCCTCGGGGGTGGCCATAGCGCTAAGTAATGACAACATGGATATATCCTCACTTTGATAGAACACGGATGTAGGAAACAAGTGTAAAAACAATTTTACAGCAAAATTTCCAAGTACCGGTTAAAGTAGCATGTTCAAGCTATGGTAGTCAAGTTTTACCATTCGAACAAAAATCATGCGACAAACATGAAGAAGGCCGCAAAGAATTGCTTCCTTGCGGCCTTCCTCTCAATGTAACCTTACATCATTCCGCCCATACCGTCTGCTCCGGAGGGCATTGGGGGTGCTGGTGCGGGAATATCAGTGATAGCACATTCGGTGGTAAGGATCAGAGCCGCGATGGATGCAGCATTCTGCAACGCACTGCGGGTAACCTTTACAGGGTCAATGATTCCACTCTCAAACATATTTACCCATTTGAGAATTTCAGCATCGAAGCCCCTTCCGACACTTTCATGCTTGCACTTGTCTGCGATGAGCGAGCCGTCAAGGCCTGCATTCTCCGCAATCTGACGAATTGGCTCCTCAAGAGCACGGCGCACAATCTTGTAGCCGATCTGCTCTTCGTCAGTAAGCTTGGAAAGATCATACTCGCCAAGGGCTTTAGCAGCCTGGACAAGGGCAACTCCACCGCCGGGAATCACTCCCTCCTCGATGGCAGCACGAGTGGCGCTGAGGGCATCCTCAACCCTGTGCTTCTTCTCCTTAAGCTCAACCTCGGTAGCGGCTCCAACATTCAAAACAGCTACTCCGCCTGCAAGCTTTGCAAGTCTTTCCTGCAATTTCTCACGGTCGTAATCACTGGTGGTATCGCCGATCTGCACCTTGATCTGTGCAATGCGGTCCTTGATTTCAGACTGTTTGCCATTGCCGTTGATGATAGTGGTGTTCTCTTTCTCAACCTTGATGCTCTTCGCCCTACCAAGCTGGGTAAGGTCTGCATTCTCAAGTTTCAGGCCGAGTTCTTCGCTGATGACCTCACCACCGGTGAGCACTGCGATATCCTCAAGCATTGCCTTTCTTCGGTCGCCAAAGCCAGGAGCCTTGACAGCTACAACGTTAAGAATCCCACGGACGCTGTTGACAACCAGGGTTGCTAGAGCTTCTCCGTCGACATCCTCTGCAATGATAAGCAGGGGCTTGTTGGTCTGTGCAACCTTCTCGAGGACAGGAAGCAGTTCCTTCATGTTGGAAATCTTCTTGTCGTAGATGAGGATGAAGGGATCATCCATGACTGTGGTCATGGTTTCACGGTTATTGCAGAAGTAGGCGGAAAGATATCCGCGGTCGAACTGCATACCTTCCACAAAATCTGTGGTGGTTTCGATGGTCTTGGACTCTTCAACCGTGATGACACCGTCGAGGCCGACCTTCTCCATTGCATTGGCGATTTCATCACCGATGGTCCGGTCATTATTGGCACTGATGGAGGCGACCTGAGCGATCTCTTCCTTGTCCTTGATCATCTTTGCCTGTTTCTTGATCTCGACAACAGCATCGTTGACGGCTTTGTCGATGCCACGGCGGATACCCATAGGGTTGACTCCTGCTGCGACACTCTTCATGCCTTCCTTGGTTATAGACCAAGCGAGAACAGTGGCGGTGGTGGTACCATCACCGGCAACATCGTTGGTTTTGGTTGCGACTTCCTTGAGAAGCTGTGCGCCCATGTTTTCGAACGGGTCCTCAAGCTCAATCTCACGAGCTACAGAAACACCGTCTTTGGTTACGGTGGGAGCACCGAACTTCTTGTCAATCACAACCAGACGTCCCTTGGGACCGAGGGTTGCCATCACTGCACGGGAAATCTTCTCGACACCTGCGACTAAAGATTTGCGTGCCTCTTCATTGAACTGTAATTGTTTTGCCATAATTTATATCCTCACTTAAGAATATGTGGTCTAAAATATTTAGGGGAGGACCATATTCAATCCCACCGTAAAATAACATACAAATAAAAATGGAGAGAAGCAAGTGGATAGGAACAAATTATCCTATAACGAGCACAAGGGAAGCTGCAAGCAGCGTTGCGATCACATTGCTCATCAAATTTACCAGATCATTGTCAACCCAACGGATTCCCCGTTCCAAAGGCAATTCCCTTCCTCCGACAGTAGGGTGTTCTGTAAGGCAGCCACCCTCCTGGTCATAGTAGTGGGCCTGAACGGTAGCACCTAAAGCGCTATCCATAAGGCACCCGAAGAAACCGCTGGCTGCAACTATCGAGGCGTAGGCAAGGCTCTTGCCGCTGAGAGGAAGGAAGTTACTCATCCAATAGAGTGCGATGAACAGTGCCCCCAAAAGGCCCGCAACACTACCTAGGGCACTGACTGCCCCAGAGAGACCGGGCTTCATCTTCCTTCCTGTGATGATGGAGACCGGCTCCGATCTGGAAAGGATCCCTATCTCACCGGCGAATGTATCGCTTGCCGCTTCAGCCACACTTGAGCCGAACATCACCAAGGCGACCATGGAGGGGGAGAGAGCATACAGCACTGCCGCGACGAGGGCCATGCCCCCATTTGCAAAGACTTGCATCCCATCCCTACGGCTGCCTTTCTTCTGAATGCCATCAGCATCAACTTTGGAGCGTATTTTAGAGAATTTGCTCAATACCCCTGCAAACAGGAAAAACAACAGCATGGTGGTCAAAGCTCCGAAGCCGAGCAGGTAGGTAATGCCAAACCCAATAAAGAAAGCCACTGCAGCGCCGCTGAGAGTGAGTTGCCTCGCCTTATAGGAGACTAAGGAAAAAAGTAGCATGATCAGGGCCACATACCAGAAAGAGTACGGCAAATCGAAGAACCAGAGGTCAAACATATTGGTGAAGGAGCCGGAAACGGGGACTAGGTTCATACGAACGCCCCTACCAGGAACGCCACAAGCATGGGAACGGTAATGTTGTCCAACCCTAGCGGTGTTATTGCCTCAACGAAAGAGGCAAGCAGCGCAACAAGCAGAGTGATCCCTACCACGCTTCCCATCGGAAGAGTCGTAGTCAGGAGCGCTATGAAGGTTACGAGAAAGCTGACAAGGAACATCACGAGCGTTCCGAGCCAAGTCTTCCCTCCAGTTGGCAGGGCAATCTTGCGCTTGCCCCACTTGCGTCCGATCAGGGCAGCCAGACCGTCACCATAGCCCATGACCAGCACTCCGATCGTACAGGCAATGACAGGAAGGAAGCCTTGGTACTGGAATATCACCAATATGAGGAGAGTCACCGGAAAGTATATGAGTCCGTAGTTACGCTTCCTATCGTCCATACCAATGAACCGACCCCAATTCAGGAAGGTGAAAAGGCTGTTGGCAATAATGAAGAAGATAGGCCCTACCAGGGCATAGGAGAGTGTGGTAAAGAGTGCTATCGCAATAAACCACCAGTTAGAAACACCTATATGGATTATCTTGCGCATGGTTTCACTACTTATAGCTGTCTTTTTTCCCAGTAAAAAGGCAAAGACAATAACAAAGCCAAGGAAGGCAAAAGAAGCTATCAATCCGACAATATTACTATTCATGTAAAGTATCATGCTGTTATGGCCAAAGAAATGCAAGGGCAATTGTATCGTGAATATCAAAAAATCGGTGTAGTCTGGAATTGACAGGTCACCAAGCGCATGCTACCGTTTATTTGCTTTAGTTTTTGTGTTGCAGTTGGTCCGTTATCTATTATCTTACGAGTGCGTTACTGAATCTCTCCCACAGACAGGTAAAAGTTCAAGACTGCGCCAAATAAAGCAATTATCGTAGTGTACAGGCTAAGCCTGTGAAGGACGCTTTAATGGCAAAGAAAATCTATGTTGGTAACATGAGTTACAACACTTCCGAAGAAGAACTTCGGGACCTGTTTGCACAGTACGGAACAGTACTTAGTGCTAATATCATCATTGACCGCGAGACCCGCCGCCCCAAGGGGTTTGCATTCGTAGAGATGGAAGAGGATTCAGCAGCTGATGCAGCTATCTCCCAACTCGATGGGACTGACCTCGGTGGACGCAATCTTCGTGTGAACGAGGCAATTGCAAAACCTCGCCCGGAGCACAACAACTACCGTAACTAAGTTAGGGAAGTTTTCGCCACATATGATTCAGTAATGGGAACGGAGCCGAAAGGCTCCGTTTTATCGTTCCCTGGCTTGGACTACCCCTTCTCAAGGGGAGAGAACCGGCTGACACTCAGGCCTTCCTTGACAACGGACGAAACAAACATCTCATAAGGACGGACCCAGAGGTCCTCAGACCCCTCAGGACGGTATAGCACCATGGTCTGTAGTGTCTCGCTGTTGATGACCGTATCGACCACCTCATAAAGACCGCCCTTGAAATGCCTGTACCATCCTTTCTTAAGATGCTTCCGCTCGACCTCCTGTCTTACCATGCGCCTCCTCCTCCGCCTCCGAAGCCGCCGCCACTGAAGCCGCCACCGCCAAAGGAGGATCGGACACCGCCGCCGGCACCACTTTTTGCCTGGGAGTAAATTGCATGTTCCATGACGTTGGTATGAATCCTACGTGACAAGGAACTGTAGAAAAGGGCATTGAAAGCGAGGTTCTGTCCATAATACCAGGAGGGGGGATTGAGGGCGATGGTAGAGAATTTCTTGGCCCACTTATCCTCGAGCCCAAGCACTGTGGCATAGCCGAGCACATGGTAGAAGAGTTCGGGGTCTTCATCGATCATCATCTTGAGCTTATCCACCTCAACCTTGCTGATGAAATCACGGTAGCCTATGGTCTGTTCCAACATCTTGTGGGCGTAGGCACTGCGCTTGGCGGTGACCACTGCCAAGAATGAGAGGTATGCGGGGAAAAGAACAACAGCAATGCCCATCAGCATCGAGAATGCCGGCCCATTGTCCAGTACCCCGTACAGAATGATGATTGCCGCGACATAGCCAAAAATGCAAAGAAGGGCCAATGCCACCATCTTGATAAACTTCGTAAACTTTCCACGCATCTCCCAATCAGAGGTCAGCCTGTAGGCAATGACAGCACTCATGCTAGCGCAAAAAAGGCCCAGAACCAGCAGGGCTACAGTGCCGCCTGCAAGATAACTGACGCTGCTTGCCAGAGCATTGGCCACTACGACAACTGCAGTCATAAGGAAGATGACCACTCTCTTTCTCTCGGCGACCGGATCGTTGAGCCGCCTCTCTTTCTTGAAATACGCAATGGTCTCTGCCCTAGCCTTCTCCATAGCCTTGCCAAACCTCTGCTTTTCAAGGTCCTTGAGAGTTACTCTCGTCCCGTCCCCTGCAGCAAAGAAGGCATCGAACAGATTCAGCTCATGCCTCTTGTCGGTCTGGGGGTCCTTCAGACGGTTGAAGGTGATCTTCTTCTTGCTCTCTTCCTCAATGGTAAGACAGCCCTGGTCGGCCCAGTAGAAGATCAGCGAGGTAAGGTCCTTGTTGTCCACTCGCCCGTCAGCAATAAAGCCGACCTCCAAAGGAGAGAACCCCTCTGGCGGATCAAATCGGACTACAGGGACAAACAGATCCTCCCGCCCGTACTTTTTGAAAAGCATGGTCGCAAAAATACTCGCGGCGATACCAAGCAGGACGGCAAGAATGGAAAAAGGGACGGTATAGTCCCGATGGAGCGTACCACCGGTAAAGTACCCCTCCTCCATCTGGACCCTGATCGTAAGCGCTTCCCCGGGATAGAGGTTCTCTGCCCTTCCTGTCAGTGTCTTCCTGTCAGCGGAAAGATTGAAGGTGCCCCTCTGCCCGGTCGAACCATACTCCCCTCCGGTAAGCCAGATCATGGAGGGGTCTATCGGTTTTGGAAACCTGATCTCAAAGGTGAAATCCTCAATGGTGCTCTGCCACCCCGGTCCCACCAGGTTGAAGTAGAGCTCATCATAGTCATCATAGTCATCGGCTCCTATATCATAGGTGTATTCTATGGTGTAAGCCTTTCTTCCAATGACCGTAGTATCAGCCGAACCGAGCCTGAAGGTGATGTAATCGCGTGAGACTGAGTCCTCGATCATGGGGTCGCTGCTCTTCAAATTCTCCAGTTTTATACGTTTCTTGCCAAACCGCACAGGTATCTCACGAAAGATACCGTGTCGGGCTGTGGAGAAGTTGGCGACAATGTTCTCCTCTATGGTATAGACACTGCTTTCAGACACCTCCAGGTCCAGATGATAGGACTCAAAGACGTAATCAGCGGCAAACAGGGAGAAGGTGGCCACAGACACCAGTAACAGGACCAGAACTCTTTTTCTATTCATTAGAATTTCACCTTGACGTTCGAACGTGCCTCTTCTTCAATGGTAAGGTATGGCTTCTTCGCAAAATGAGCCATTGATGCGACAAGAGAAGAGGGAAACACTTCGCATGTCGTATTGAAATGCTTGATGATGGCATTGTAGTACTTGCGGGCAGAGAGCAGCTGCTCTTCAATTTTCTGCAGTTGTTTCTGCAAGTCGAGGAACCCTTGGTTGGCCTTAAGGTCAGGATAGGCTTCGCTCAGGGCAAAAAGAGACTTCAGCGTAGAGGAGAAACCCTTGTTCGCCTCATCCTTCTCCACTGTACCTGTGGCACTCATAGCCTTGTTCCTGGCTTCAATGACAGCAGTGAGGGTCTCGCTCTCATGTTTAGCATACCCCTTGACTGTCTCGACAAGATTGGGGACGAGGTCATAGCGTTGTTTCAGATGGGCATCGATGGCCGACTCGGCCTCTTCGCCTTGGTTTCTCAATCTGACCAAACGGTTGTATATACTCACAAAATAGAGAGCCAACACCAATATAAGACCAATAATAACGAGAGAGATTACCATACGTCACTCCTTTATAATAAGAATAGGATGCTATACTCTCCCTCCCCGGTCAAGCGTTGCATCAAAAAAAGTGAGTCGTTCAATCTTGCATTGCACGCCATAGTGCTGTATCTTTATTCGTATATAGCGCATAAATATCCAATTCATGCGAAAGACAGGAGAAGCCATACAATGAGGCAACGACACAACCGTCTTACTGTTGTCAAGGAACTTATAAAGAGCAACAGGATAGACAACCAAGATACCCTGCTTGAAATGCTAAAAACCGAAGGGTACAGCGTAACTCAAGCAACCCTTTCCAGAGACCTGAAGATGCTGAAGGTCGGGAAGATTTCCGATGGGTGGTCAGGCTACTACTACGCTCTGCCCGACAATGATCTGATCAGCGAATCCGAGAAGAGCTACATACAGGATGTAAGAAGGGGAATCCTCTCCATCGAGTTTTCCGGCAACTTCGGAGTAATAAAAACCCGTCCGGGGCATGCGAACAGCGTGGGAATAGCCCTCGATGTCCTCGCCCTTCCTGAGATCTTAGGGACGCTTGCCGGAGACGACACTATCTTTGTAATCCTTCGTGAAGGGATGAACAAGGAAGATCTGCAAGACAGTTTCAAGACCCGTATTCCAGAAATCGAAGAGTAGCGCAGCCTTGCGTAACCAAGCCCCTCCTAGTACAATGGAGGGGTGTTTTTTGCATAAGGAGCCAGAGCATGAAATTTATCAATATTGACAAGACGGATGCATATACGCACCTGAAGACAATCCAACCCAAGGACCTTGCAACGGTGCTCGACAAAGAGCGCATCAATGAGTATCAGATCGAAGCTGCTTGCGGGCTCACCTACAACTATGCAGCCATGCCTGTTGATAACCAGAGTCTCGCAGTCCTGCAAAACCTCGCCGACGAGCAACAGCTTATTCAGAAATATCGTGCCATTCTCAGTGGTGAGGTGATGAATACAGGGGAAAATCGTCTGGTGCTGCACCATCTCACCCGCGGGCAGTTGCTCGGCAAGGTAATTGCTGACGGGGAGGACAAGGGCTCTTTCTACGCCGCTGAACTGAAGAGGGTCGAAGCCTTTTCAGAAAAAGTGCGTACCGCCCAGCTAGTGGGCTCCACAGGGAAACCCTTCAAGACTGTGGTCCAGATAGGTATTGGCGGAAGCGACCTAGGGCCGAGGGCACTCTATCTCGCCCTCAAGGGGTGGGCTACAGCCGAAGATATCACCCAGCTTGAAGGGCGGTTCATCAGCAATGTGGACCCCGATGACGCTGCAGAGGTGCTTGGGGACATGGACTTTGAGACGACCCTCTTCATTCTTGTCTCAAAGAGCGGCACCACACTGGAGACCCTTACCAACAGGGACCTGGTGCTCAAGGCCATCACAGATAGCGGCATACGGGGCATCAAGGCTGAGAAGCACATGGTAGCTGTCACCAGCAAGACCAGTCCCCTCGCCTCCTCTCCCTCCCTACTTGACGCCTTCTACATCGATGACTTTGTCGGTGGAAGATTCAGTTCCACCAGTGCGGTGGGAGCTGTGATCCTCTCCCTCGCCTTTGGATATCCCGCCTTCGCTCAATTTCTCAATGGGGCCCATGAGGCCGACCGTCTCGCTCTGGAGACGGATATCACCAAAAACGCAGCCCTCTGTGACGCCCTCATCGGTGTCTACCTGAGGAATGCTCTGGATATTCCCACCTCAGCGATACTTCCTTATGCGCAAGCGCTCACCCGCTTTCCTGCCCATTTGCAACAACTGGACATGGAGAGCAACGGCAAGAGCGTGAACAGAATGGGAGAAAAGCTCTCATACAGTACCGGTCCCATCATATTTGGTGAGCCAGGGACCAACGGGCAACACTCATTCTACCAGCTCCTGCACCAGGGAACAGATACGGTTCCCTTGCAGTTCATAGGATTTTCATCTTCCCAGTACGGTAAGGACATAGTGGTGGAGGACTCGACAAGCCAGACCAAGCTCATTGCAAATCTCGTCGCCCAGATCGTGGCCTTCGCTATGGGCAAAGAGGATAAGAATCTCAACAGGAACTTTGAAGGCAACCGTTATTCTTCGCTGCTCTATGCAGAAAAGCTCGAGCCCAAGACCCTCGGAGCCCTGCTCGCCCACTTCGAAAACAAGGTGATGTTCCAAGGCTTCGCCTGGAATCTCAACAGCTTCGACCAAGAGGGGGTACAGCTGGGGAAGGTACTTGCCACGAAGGTGCTCAACGGCTGTGAAGGGGACGAAGTGCTCAAGGCGTATGCCGACTTGTTTTAGAGAGGTCCTGCCTCTTTAAATCACTCCCCGTAACACTCCGTGATCGTGTTTCAGGACAGCTCAGGCTCCCTAGTTCAGGGAGCCTGAGCTGTTCCAGAACCCCTAAAGTTGAGCAGGGAAGGATAAATCACAGTATGATCGTCTCGCGGTTTTCCTCTCAGCCTCTAGGCGAAAGAGGGTATATTCATTATTATCGTTAGCAAGCTAACAATAAAAACAGAGGAGAACCCGTGTCGCGCAACACCCCCCATATAGTCCTGACACTGAAGATTCTCACCAATCTCTTTTCCCGTAAACTCGAAGAGGGTATTCGCAAAGAGGTAGGGAATCCCATCACTCCGGCACAGGCCCAGATCCTCAGTTTCTTCGGCAGGACCAAAAGGGTATCCATCCCACAGAGGGAGATTCAGAAGGAGTTTGGCATACGTGGCTCCACTGCAGCCAACATCCTTCGCCTGATGGAGAAAAACAATCTCATCTCTCGCTCCCCCAGAGCGACTGATGCCCGACAGAATATGGTCACACTGACCGAGACCTCACAAGAACTATGCAAACAGCACCTGGCCTTTTTCCAGGAGTTCGAACAGACCCTTCAAAGCGATTTGAGTGAGGAAGAACTGAAGCAGTTCTTCGCCATAACAGAGAAGCTCAAGAAGAATTTGGAGTAAAGAAGACAAATCATGTTACAGAATTTAAGAAAACAGACAAAAGGCTATAGGGTATTTGGATTTCTGACCTCACTGTTTGTGGTCCTGGAGGTGGTCATGGATGTGTTCATCCCCTATCTAATGGCCAATCTCATTGACCAGGGCATCGATGCTGGCAATATGGACCGTATCTGGTACTGGGGGGTGATCCTGCTGGGCTGTGCCCTCGTCGCACTCACTTTCGGAGTCCTATCGGGATTCTTCGCAGCAATAGCCTCTACAGGATTTGCAAAGAACCTCAGGCAGAAGATGTACTACTCAATCCAGGATTTTTCCTTTTCCAATATCGACAATTTCTCCTCTTCGAGCCTCATCACCCGTCTGACCACAGACGTTACCAACGTGCAAAGGGCCTACCAGATGATGATCAGGATAGCAGTGCGCAGCCCCTTTATGCTCGTCTTCAGCTTCATCATGGCAAGAAAGATCAACGCCAAGCTCTCCTTGGTCTATCTCGGGGCCATACCCTTGCTGGCCATAGGGATGGCCATCATCATCAAATTTGCCTATCCCCTTTTTGTACGGGTGTTCAAGACCTATGACAAGCTGAACTCCGTGGTGCAGGAAAACGTCAGGGGGGTACGGGTTGTAAAGGCTTTTGTACGCGAGGAGCATGAGACGGAGAAATTCAAAAAGGTCTCCGCCTCAATCTACGACGACTCCAGCAAGGCAGAGAAGATCGTTGCCTTCAACAGCCCCCTTATGCAGGGCCTGATGTATATCAGCCTGCTCGCCATATCCTTCTTTGGGGCTAGGCTCATTGTCAGTGATAGCATGACCACAGGACAGCTGATGAGCTTCATCACCTATACATCCCAGATACTCATGAGCCTGATGATGCTCTCGATGGTCTTCGTCATGATCACCATCAGCAGGGCATCGGCTTTCCGCATTGAAGAGGTGCTCGCTGAAAAGAGCGATCTTTTCGACAAGGAGGACGCTATCGCCACCGTTGCTGACGGAAGCATCGATTTTGATAAGGTAAGCTTCAGCTATACAAAAAGAGAGGACAAACTCTGTCTCAGGGATATAGACCTACATATCAAAAGCGGGGAGGTGGTTGGTATCATAGGCCCGACAGGTAGTGGAAAGACCAGTCTCATCCAGCTCATCCCCCGCCTATACGATGTATATTCGGGTTCGGTGAAGGTAGGCGGCATTGATGTCAGAGAGTACAAACTCGACTCCCTTAGGTGTGCTGTAAGTGTCGTACTGCAAAAGAGCACGCTCTTCTCCGGGACCATCAAGGAGAATCTCAGATGGGGAAATCTAGAGGCAACCGATGAACAGCTTATAGAGGCGTGCAAGATCGCACAGGCAGACACCTTTATCCGAAGTTTTCCCAATGGGTATGAAGCCCATGTAGAGCAGGATGGGTCCAACCTCTCCGGAGGACAGAAACAGAGACTCAGCATTGCCCGCTCCATATTGACACAACCGAAGGTACTCATCTTGGATGACTCGACCAGTGCGGTCGATACCCAGACCGATTCCCTCATCAGACGCGCTTTCAGGGAACAGCTGCAAGAGACGACCAAGATAATCATCTCCCAGAGGATAAACTCCGTAAAGGATGCGGACCAGATCGTAGTTCTCGACGAAGGCATGATCCAGGCTGTGGGGACACATGAGCAGTTGCTTACCACAAGTGAAATGTATCGTGAGATTTACGACTCCCAGAGCAGGGAGGAGGCATAATGAAGGCAAACAGACAAGAGACCAAAAAACTAAAAATCGACAAGAACACGATGCGCCGTCTTCTGGATTACATATTCATACCGTACAAGAAACGCTTCATCCTGGTTCTTATCAGCATTGTGGTAAGTGCTCTGGCAGGGGTCGGAGGATCGCTGTTCCTCCGTATCCTTATCGACGATTTCATTATCCCTCTCTCTAGGGAGACCAACCCCTCCTTTCTCCCCCTACTCAAGGCATTAGGCATAATGGCAAGTATCTACGCTTTAGGAGTAGTGGCAACTTTCCTTTATAACCGTCTTATGATCACCATCGCCCAGAGCGCCTTGAGAAATATCAGGGATGACATGTTCGCCCATATGCAGCACCTCAGCATCAGGTTTTTCGATACCAACGCCCATGGGGACCTCATGAGCCTTTACACCAACGATACTGATACGTTACGGCAGATGGTTACCCAAAGCATCCCAAACATATTCGCCTCCTCCCTTACGGTAATAGCCATATTCTTCGCCATGCTCTTTACCAGCTGGGCACTGACGGTGGTAGTGATATTTTCGCTTGTCGGTATGCTTTGGATCTCTTCAAAGATCGCAAGGCGGAGCGGCAAATATTTCATGGACCAGCAAAAGTCCTTAGCTAAAACCAATGGCTTCATCGAAGAGATGATTCACGGCCAAAAAGTCGTCAAAGTATTCACCTACGAGAAAGAGGCGGAAAAGTCTTTTGACAAGCTCAACGAGGAGCTTTTCAATAATGCAAACAGAGCTAACAGGTTTGCAAATATCCTGATGCCTATCATGGGAAACATCAGCTACATCCAGTATGTGTTCGTGGCCATTGCCGGAGGGATGCTGGCCATCAGCGGCTGGGGCGGCATCCTGACTCTTGGTGCCATCGCCACCTTCCTACAGCTGAGCAGGACCATCAACAGGCCTATTAACCAGATGGCACAGCAACTCAACGCCGTAGTCATGGCTATGGCCGGTGCAAAAAGAATCTTCGCCCTGCTTGATCAGAAACCAGAAGTCGATGATGGGCATGTCACCTTGGTAAACGCCACCTACGATGAAAATGGAGCGTTGAAGGAGACAGAGGAGAGGACCAACCTCTGGGCCTGGAAAGACTCCCAGAAGACAGGGGATGAAGTCTACACCAAGCTGGATGGGTATGTGCAGTTCTTTAACGTTGACTTTGGCTACAACGAGGATGAGCTTGTGCTCAAGGATGTATCCCTCTATGCCCGCCCTACCCACAAGATCGCCCTGGTAGGCGCAACAGGGGCTGGCAAGACAACCATCACCAACCTCATCAACCGCTTCTATGACCTGGATGACGGGAAGATCCGTTACGACGGCATCAACATCAACAAGATCAAGAAGGATGCCCTGAGGCGCTCCCTCGGGGTGGTCCTGCAGGATGTGAACCTTTTCACTGGGACTGTTATGGATAACATACGCTATGGAAGGCTGGATGCTACAGACCAGGAGGTCATCGAAGCGGCAAAGCTTGCCAATGCCGACTCCTTTATCCGCCTGCTTCCCCAAGGGTATGAATCCGAACTTGCCGGAGACGGATCCTCGCTGTCCCAAGGGCAGAGGCAGCTGATCTCCATAGCAAGGGCCATCGTAGCAAATCCTCCGGTGCTTATCCTTGATGAGGCAACCAGCAGCATCGATACGAGGACCGAAGCGATAGTCCAGAAAGGGATGGATGCACTTATGGAAGGCAGGACGGTATTTGTCATCGCCCACCGCCTTTCCACCATCAAGAATGCCGATGTCATCATGGTACTCGAGCAAGGTCAGATCATAGAGCGGGGAACCCACGAGCAGCTGATGGACAAAAAAGGGCAGTACCAGAAGCTTTACACAGGAGTGTTTGAACTGGATTAAGAGGCAGAGACGAATAAAAGTCGCTTATGCTCCAGTTACGAAGCCCTAGCCACATGACGCACTCGAAAGAGTGCGTTCTTTGTATGGGGGATACTTCTGGCAGATTATTATTACAAGCCTTATATTTCAGACGAAGCCCTCTGGAAAAATGTCTGTTTTAGTATGATTAAAATTCCTATTTCACATTATAAGGCATTAAGACAAAAAAACCCCCTAGGGAAAAGGAGGTTAAACCCTAGGGGGAACAAAAGGAGGTTAGAAAAAATCCGATTTCTGTGCTATCAGGTCCAACGGACGCAGAAGCATGTCGTTCTCTTTCTGGATAGTACACTACAAACATCATGAAAAAGAATCAATACTTATTTGCATTTTTTTGAAAATTCTTTTTTTAGCTTTTAGTTGTGGTGTCACTACTTAAATAGTGTCCATCGGTGATTTCGCAAAATCCTTGCAACTATGGCCAAATCATTCAAAGCATATTTCTTGTATGGCTCTCACACCTATTCCCATGAGAAGCCGGTCCAAAAAACGAAAAATTTCATTTTGCAGAAGCTGCTCCTTCTCCCCTCTTTTGAGGAGAGGGGGAAGCTTGCTTCACTACTGATCCGAGCTGTGAAGAGGTTGTCCCGGCACCAAGAACCTGTCTGAAAAAGACAAGAGGTTGCGGGGAAACAACAAGCCTATTTGTGCGTATCCAAGTACTCAGCAAAACTTGAAGCGATCAAAAGATGTCCTTCCCGGCTAGGATGGATCCCATCCGCACAAATAAGGGAGGCATAGTCCCGACGTTGCAGGAAAGCGCTTCGGATATCAATGAGGACAGTTTCTGTCTCTTTTGCTATTTCATTGATTTTTAATGAGTAGAGCTCCTGAAAACGAGCAATGGTTTGTGCATCTCCATGCAACCAGCTGAGAATTGCTTCCTTGTTCAAGCCGTCCCTGCAGATATGATTCAAATACCGTATCGAATCGATGGGAGGCAATGTCATGAGGACAGGCTGGATCTTCTGGGATTTCAAGGTCAGCATCATTTCCTGTAAGGTTTTTCCAAAGAGTTCGAGAGGGGTGTTGGGAGAGAATTTTCCAGTTGGATCCTTGGCTATTTCAGCCCAGGGATAATCACAGTCATTACCACCGAATTCCACCAGTGCTATTTCACAGGAAAGGCCCCGAGTGATAGCCCGTTGGAGCAATTGCACCCCTTTGCTGATAGTACTGCCAAACATTGAACTGTTATGGATTTCCAGCCCATACACTTGGCTCAAGCCTATAATAGGCGGATTTTCCAATAAGGAGTACCGATCACTGGACTTGTCATATATTACCCCTTTTAGAATGGAGTCTCCAAAAATTCGTATTCGTTTTGTCGTGGCCGCCTTCCTTCTCCTTATACAATTGCCGTATAGGATCATATGGTTTCCATATACTATTAGTGTATTGGGCACTATCGTTGGCCGCAATGGTAACTCTTAACCAATCGATGGCGCTGTTTCCCATAAAAACTCTGGTAAGGAAGCACTAGTATATGGTTTTTGCCATACGTTTCTTCCTGACTGACAAACAGCAAGGCAACACCCATGAGCTGCCTTGTCAGAGCAGTCCCAATGGGACAATTAGGTATGTGCACCATTTTTTCAAAGTATGCGTAATCCGCCTACCCGTTACCGGCTGTCAGAGAGCCATGTTGCAGTGACCGATGATGGTGCCGAAATGCCTGTTCCTTTCCCTAGCCGGGCTAGTGGAGGTTGTCCTTCACAACATCATAGTTTCACACTCTTCCAGTCAATGACAAGGTTTCCTTTCATCAGTTCACCCTTCGCTTTGTTCAGTGCATCACGTATCTCAGGCTGGTCTGTAACAATTGTATAGGAGAAGCCACCATTTTCAAAACACAGTGAGAGGTTCACCCCACCTCGAATGCCTCTGCTCTTGTTTTCCAGAAGCGCGTCTATCATGGGAACCCAGTTGTATGCCTGGGCGGCAAGAGCCTTGGGGCTGTTGGGGTCAATACCGAGCCAGAAGATATCCTCTCCCGGATAGTCCTCGACCGCCCGCAATGCCCCGCGGGCCTGTTGTGAAGACCCGCTTAGAACATCGGCACCGGTTGTCCTCACATAGAGGTGTGCCATCTGCGACGACCTGATGTAGTCGGTATATGTGCCGGTATGGACGATCTCAACCTCAGCCTTCGGATTGACTGACCTTACCCCAAGGACAAAGCCTCGGTCATATCTTGCAGCATCCCCACCGTCAACGGATCCGATAAGGCCGATGACATTCGTCTTGGTTCCCAAACCAGCAGCAATCCCATTCAGATACCCTGTCTGCTCACTCTTGGGGGTGTAGGAAAACACATTGGGAGTACTGGTGTCTTCACCAGTTCCATAGGCAAAGATGACCGTAGGATGGCTGGGCGCGAGGTCTTTTACTATATTGGCATACTGTGCCCCATGAGCAATGATGATATCGTAACCTTGGGCAATGAACTGCATGATCGAAGTGCCTGCTGCAACTGGATTCTGTTTTTCACTCAGGCCTATAATAACTCAAAGTTCGCATACTGCTAGGCCCTAGAATTGGGGATCCAAAGGGCTTACCGCCAAAGAAAAGGAAACCTTTGGCTTCAAGATACGCAAGCTGGCAAAACAGAAGATGAACGACACGCTGCTGGACCTTCTGGATGTCGCTGCAGCGGCGAATCTCCAGGCCCGGTACCTGCTGTGCGACAAGTGGTTCGCCAACCCCGTCACCATCTTCGCCATCAGAGACAAGGGATACGAGGTGATCTGCATGCTGAAAAACTCCTCCACCTATTATCTCTACAAGGGAGAAAGGAGAAAGCTCAGCCAGATTTTCCGCATGTGCGCCAAGGAGGAGAGGCTCCAGCGCAAACTGGACCGAAAGGCCGGAAATGACGACTCGAAAGGCAGGAAATTCCTGTTCTCCGCTGCCATCTCACTGATCAACAAGGATGAGAAACCCAACCAAGAATCGAAAATCGTGTTCGTCAGGAACAGGAACAAGAAGAGTGAATACCTGGCGATTCTCTGCACAGACAACAGCCTGTCAGAGGACCAGATAGTTGAATATTACTGCAGCCGATGGGGGATAGAAACAATGTTCCATACCTGCAAGTCATTCCTGCGCCTGCAAAAGAGCACCCAATCGCTGGATTATTCAGAAATCCATGCCAGCACCGCCATAGTCATGTTCCAATATGCGATGCTCTCCTGGCTGAACCGCCAGAACTCTGATGAAATAGGTTTCGGTGAACTGTTCTACCAACTCCTGGAAGAGGTCCAAGATACTGCTCTCTTTCATGCCATTGAACTGGTGTTGACATTGTTCGTCGAGACCCTCGCTTCTGAATATGCCATGCCACCGGGAAAGCTCAATGAAGCGATGAACAAATTCCTCAAGCAACTGCCTGAGAGGCTGAAAACCTGTCTGGATCTAGCTGCTTAGGCATGTGCGAACTTTGAGTTATCATATATGTTGCTTTCTCATCGTAATCGTCAGTCAGATGGACAACAGGAAACCCTCCTCGCCTGATATAGAGCCAAAGCAGGTTTTCTTGGGCTTCTTGTTGGTCCGATCTGAACCCCAGCATCTCTGTAAAAGACAACACCTGCATCTCGATATGAATGAAGCGGCCGGTGAGCAAGGTAGAGAGTTCGGATGAAAGCAGCTGTGAGTTGGAAATGGTGATGTACATATCTATCTGGAAATCGAGGAACAAGGAGTTTACTGCCTCTTCCCACTTCTCTACGATTTGGATTTCATCGAAGAACACATATGCGGGGCTCTCCATTGTTTTTAGAAGGCCAGACACGTAGGTATATAACGCAAGTGAAGTTCGCAAATCGTAGTACTTCATGCTCTCAAAGTTGATGGAGATGATCTGTTTGCCCGCAACTCCTTCTTCCTTCAAAAGCTGTTGTATCATCAGCATCATGGTCGATTTCCCACATCGACGTATCCCTGTGATTACTTTAATGAAGGGTCTAATCTTCTCGTAATACAATGGTCGATTAAGCATGAACATGGACCTCTTGATAAGAGTATACCCAGTAAAACTACGTAAGTAAGGAAAGTTTTTAGGGTTATACCCATAAAAACTCTTCTATGGACACCCCTTTTCATGGGTATAACCCTATATACTTCACGCTATGAAAGCGTAATACCCGCCTTCCTGCTGTTCCTCTTCACTCTGCGTCTACGCTTATACCGCGCAAATGCAGAGACGATGGAAGAAGTATTCCACTGCTTTTTGGGCGTAATCTGTGCATCAGAGGAAAGATATGCAGAACCATGCTTTGCAAATGTGTGCATGAACCTACGATAGTCATGCTGCTCATGCCGTGTCCAAAAGGACTCGGCACCGGCAATCAGGCGTGGGAATAGATGGAAGTCCCTCTCTTCCCTGGTTGCAATGTACTCGGTCCAGAGCATGAACTCCGCCCCGTACAGAGAGGAGTACTTCTGAGTCTGCAGCTGCTTGCCGTAGCGGTAGACCACCGGTAGGGGAAGCAGCGTATGGTCCATATCCAGATACGTATGGAAATAGTCGCTCATGATCACCGGATGTGTCAAAGCCGATGCATCCAGCAGCGGGTTCCACACCTGGGTGATAATCTTTTTGTCATACCCTTCGTCCACATAGTCATTGTAGAGAATCACCTGCTTTCCCAAGCCTCGTGCATACGAAGTCATCTCATTTAAGAACCATCGCAACAAGGCTTTCTCGTCGGACAAGCGCAGTACTCTCTTTCTCTTCTGGCAATCGGGACAGTCGACCCAGCGGTCCAGGGGAATCTCATCGCCTCCCAGATGGATGTACGGGGCAGGGAAGAGTGAAGCTGTCTCCTCGATGATCTGCTTCACGAAAGAGAGAGCTTCGTCCTTTCCCACGCACAGGATGTCTGAAAATATTCCTTCTCCCGTAGGGATCGTGAACGGACCGCCTGTACAGCTAAGCTTGGGATAGGAAGCCAGCGCTGCTGTGAAGTGGCCGGGCATGTCGATCTCAGGGATGACCATGATATGGCGGGCCTGGGCATACGCCACCAAGTCCTTGATCTCTTGTTTCGAATACCGACCGGACTCTTCCTCTCCCAGCTTCGGGTAGCTCTCCGAGGCGATTCTCCAACCCTGGTCGTCACTGAGATGGAGGTGCAGGACATTCATTTTGAACGAGGCGAGGATGTCGATGATTCTCTTTCCTTCCTCGACCGGACAGAACGACCTTGCTACATCCAGCATGAAAGCCCTCCACAAGAGGGCGGGCTTATCCTCGATGCGGCAACAGGGAACGGCATTAGGATAGACAAGCAAAAGCTGGCGCAGTGTCTGTACTGCGTAGAAGACCCCCTGCAAGGTTTTCGCTTCAATCCTGCACTCCTTTGGGTTCACTTCCAAGCGGTAAGCCTGCTCCTCCGTAGCGTCTGCAGCTGCGGTAATAATCAGATCGGGTGATTGTCCACCCTCTTGTGCTTCCATGCCAAGCTGCTCTCTGACGTAGAGCAGGACGCATTCAGCGTCAAAGGAGGGGTCAAGAGCAATTACCAAGCGAGAGGGTTTGGAGAATGTGCCACCGAGCATTGCAACGGCGCCTGAAGGATAGGGAATGAGAGGGAGCTTTTCTGTCATATGAATGGTATTATTCCTTTAACGCCCCGGCTGCGAAGCCTTGGGCGATTTTGTCTTTGAATATCAGATAGAAGATGATCATCGGTACCGTACCGATAACCAATGCAGCAAACTGCAGGCCGTAGTCGCGGGACATTCCTCCCGCAAAGCTGTTGATCCCGACCGGCAGCGAGCGTACGGTAAGGTCGCTGGTCAGCGTCAGTACGAGAATGAACTCATTCCAGTTCCCCAAGAACGTATAGATGAACATGGTGGAGATAATGGGGGTGGCAACAGGAATGATGATTCTCAGAAATATCTGGATGAAATCAGCCCCGTCGATGATGGCCGACTCCTGCATGGCATCGGGAATCCCTTTGATGTACGTAGTAGCAAGAAACACCTGGAAAGGAAGCCCGAATGCAATATAGGGCAGGATTACCCCCAACCGTGTGTTCGACAGGCCCAGTTTGGTCTCCATGATGAACAGCGGTACGATGACCGAGTGTACGGTAATGAGCAGCCCCAGCGTATAGAGCAGGGAGACGAAGCGGCTGCTCTTGTAGTGAAACTTGGAGAGGGCGTAGCCGCTGCTCATGGCAAAGAGCACGGTAAAGAAGGTGGCAACCAAAGAGTAAATGGTGCTGTTGATAAAGTAGATGCCCAAATGCCCCTGTGTCCAGGCAAGGGTGAAGTTTTCAATATACCAGCTCACCGGCGGTGAAAGCGGGTGGCGGACAATGAGGGCATGCGGCTTGAAGGCGCTGAGGATCATCCACGTCAAAGGGATGATCGTAAGCAGGGTGAACGTGATCATAATCAGGTAGGAGAGGCCTTTTCCCAGGGTAATAGTTTTTTTCATAGCTTCCCCCTACTCGAACCGACGTTCGAACTTCCTGCTGATGTATTGCAGGATGAGGATCAGGCCGACTGCCAAGAGAACGATGATCATGGAGGCGGCACTGCCGAAACCGTATTTGTAGTACTTGAAAGTGTTGATATACATGTAGATGGCAATTACTTCGGTGAAGTGGGCAGGCCCGCCGCCGGTCATGGAGTAGATGAGGTCGAAGGCTTTCAAGCTTCCAGAGATTGCAAATATCGCAGTGGTTGCAATGGTGCCCACCATGCCGGGAAGTATGATTCTCCCCAGCATCTGCGATTCGCTGGCTCCATCGATTTGCGCTGCCTCCAGCAGCGAAGGCGTCATTTTCTGCAGGTTCGCAAAGAAAATAATCATATACGTACCGGTATGCATCCACAGAAGGACAAACAGGATCGGATAGATGGCCATTTGTCGGTTCTCGAAAATC
>LFRM01124003.1_pt1 | contig 36005 bp, 37 predicted proteins | sample 618341 | NCBI WGS metagenome assembly LFRM01 (sample SAMN03654438, study PRJNA283298) | anaerobic digester metagenome | isolation source: pool of bioreactors CSTR01a, CSTR02a, and CSTR03a thermophilic anaerobic... | place: Denmark: Kgs. Lyngby | collected 2014-05-21 | reverse complement strand
AATCTCATTCCATTTATTATACTTTTAAACATTAAGTCTCTCCTTTTATCTTGTTTATTTTAAATTAGAACAAAAACTTCTTTTTTTAAATAATATAAATATTATAGAATACATTTGATCAACAATATACTTAAATAGTTATATTTAAATCTTTTTTAATTTTTTTATATAACCTCAAAAATAATGAATAAATAATAATTCCGCTTATAACTGATATATATATTATCAAAGTATTTAGACTTATATTAGAAAATAAAATTAATATTACTATTGTCGCTGCAAAAAGAGTCTGAGAATCTCTTACTCGCTTTTTACTAGCAAGTTCACCCTTATCATCTAAAAGGCCATCTATACTAATATATTTTTTTATAAAAATATATGCTATAGGAAGTAAAATAGAAACAATAGTAAAAAAACTAGTGAATTTAATGTTTGCCATATGAAAATATTCAAAATAAAAAATTTCTACTATAAAGATCATAAAGGCTAAAGAAAGAAAGATTAGATTAGCTTTATTTTTTATTCCATTCTTCATAAGTATAATTACACCAATTATAAAAGGAAGAAAATATACACCATTTTTATTATTAATTGTTATAAACATAGTTAAAGCAAAAACTAAAATGATATCTAAAGTTGAAGTTTTTTCTCCTGATATTCCGTTTACTAGTCTAATAGTTAATAAAATCCAAAGAAAACCTAAAATTCCAATTTCTTTGAAATAAAATAAATTCGCGGTATTTAAAGCTGCTGCTACAAATGCACTATATTCATGTTTTGGGTCAATTTCTCTCGCTAATGCCCANNCTTATAAATGTTCCTCCACCTATATAAAGTGCTGATTTTATATCTTTAGTAACTAAATATCCTAATATTGATATTATTAATGAAAATATTAAAATTACTTTATTAGTCTTATAATGTATATCTATTTTCCTGCCTAAAGTAAACATATTACCCCCTGATAATAAAATTATTTATAGATATTATATCATCTTAACAAACTAAACACTATTATTTAACTTATTACATACAGCCCATGTCTGAATTATGCTATAATTTTATTGTTAGATAAATTATTGTTTTTTTGAAATAAATAGTCTTCATTAGGAATGGAGAATTTATTTATATGTACAATATAGTTATAAATGAATATAATAACAAGTTATTAATTTAAAGAGGTGAGATATGAAAAAAAGAAGCTACACTCCTATTATCCTTTTTGTGGTTATAATATTTAGTTTTGTAGCTATAAATTTTTTATTAGAATATGGAATTGTAGGAGTTAACGATTCTGAAGAAATTTCAAGAATTCAATCAATTAAAGATCCTTTGAAAGTACATTTCATAGATGTAGGCCAAGGAGATTCAATATTTATACAAATAAAAAATAAAAATATACTAATAGATGCTGGTGAATCAAAAGAAGCTCCTTCTGTCGTTAATTATTTAAAAACTTATAAAGTTAACAAGCTAGATTATGTTTTTTTAACCCATCCTCATGAAGATCATCTAGGAGGCTTAAGTGAAGTAATAGATACATTTGATATAGGTAAATTCTATTCTCCTAATGCTTCTACTGTTACAAGATCATATGAAAACTTATTAAATTCATTAAAATCAAAAGACCTTAAAATTAATAGAGCAAAAGCAGGACTGGAATTTACATTTGCTGATGACATTGTCCTAGAGCTGTTTTCTCCAAATAAAGATGAATATACAAACCTTAATAATTATTCTCCCATAATGAAACTAACTTATGGAGATATATCTTTTTTATTTACTGGAGATGCAGAGGAAATAATAGAAAAAGAAGTGCTTTCAAAAAATCACAATTTAGAATCTACTGTTCTTAAAGCTGGCCATCATGGGTCAAAAACATCAAGCAGTATAGAGTTTTTAGAACAAGTTAATGCACAGTTTGCTGTAATAACTACTGGTAAGGGTAACCGATTTAATCTTCCTAATGAAGAAATTGTAAAACGACACGAAAAATTAGGTTCGAAAATTTTAATGACAGAAAAGTATGGAAATATAGTTTTTTCTACAGATGGTAGAGATATACGTCTCTTAAGTAATTGACAGGATAGTTTCTAATAGTATAATTAATAGTGAACGTAAAAGTTTAAAACCTTTTATACTTGATTGAGGAGGAAAAAATGTTAAATAGAATAAGAACTAGATTTGCACCAAGTCCAACTGGTTATATGCACGTTGGTAACCTTAGAACGGCTTTATATGCTTATCTAATAGCAAAACATGAAGATGGAGATTTTATACTTAGAATTGAAGATACAGATAAAGAAAGATATGTAGAAGGTTCTTTAGATGTAATTTATAAAACTCTTGAAGATACAGGATTAGAATATGATGAGGGACCTATAGTTGGTGGAGATTATGGTCCATATATTCAAAGTGATAGAAAAGATATATATAAAAAATATGCCCAGGTCTTACTTGATAAAAAAGAGGCTTATTACTGTTTTTGTGATAAGGAAAGACTTGATATATTAAAAGAAAATGCTGAAGCCTTAAAAAAGCCTTACAAATATGACAAACACTGTTTAGCTCTTTCTGAAGAGGAAATTAATGAGAATTTAAAAAATGGAAAGCCTTATGTTATCAGACAAAATAATCCAACTACAGGTGAAACAAGTTTTGATGACGTTATTTATGGAACTATAACTGTAGATAATACTGAACTTGAAGACATGGTTTTGATTAAAAGTGATGGATATCCTACTTATAACTTTGCAAATGTTGTAGATGATTATTTAATGGACATAACTCATATTGTGAGAGGTTCTGAGTACTTATCATCATCACCTAAATATAATAGATTATATGATGCTTTTGATTGGGATGTGCCAACCTATGTACATGCTCCTCCAATAATGAAAGACTCAAAGCGTAAACTTTCCAAAAGATCAGGGGATGCTTCTTATCAAGATTTAATAGATTTAGGCTTTTTAAAAGAAGCAGTTGTAAATTATATCGCTTTACTTGGATGGAGTCCAGGGACAACTCAAGAAATTTTTTCTCTAGAAGATTTGGTTAAAGAATTTGATTACACAAAAATAAACAAATCTCCTGCTATATTCGATATGGACAAGCTAAGATGGATAAACAGTGAATATCTAAAAGCGATGTCTTTAGAAGAATTTCATGAAAAAGCAAAACCTTATATAGAAAAAGAAATTAAAGAAAAACCTTTGGATACTAAAAAAATAGCGAAAATACTCCACACTAGAACTGATGTATTTAGTGATATTGAGGGTCAACTAGACTTTTTATACGAATTGCCTAGCTATTCTGTTGACATGTACACTCACAAAAGAATGAAAACAAATCCAGAGCAATCATTGGAAGCTCTTACAGATATTTTACCTCTACTTAAAGATATAAATGAAGATAACTGGAATTTTGATAATCTCCATACTATTGTATTAGATGAAATAAAAAGACTTGGTATGAAAAATGGTCAGATGTTATGGCCTATGAGAATCGCACTTACTGGAAAAACTTTTACCCCAGGTGGTGCTTTTGAAACATCAGATGTTTTAGGAAAAAAAGAAACTATTGAAAGAATAGAAAGTGGTATAGAATTAATAAAAAAATCACTTTAAATAAAAAGGATACTTATAGTTACAAAATAAGTATCCTTTTTTTTATTTTTTATCTCACCAGGAAATAACTTCTAATTTTTTCAAGCGTTTTTTCACCTATTCTATTTACATTTAATAAGTCTTCAACATTCTTGAAACTACCAAATTCTTCCCTGTAATTAAGGATATTATCAGCAGTTTGTGGTCCTATTCCTGGAACCTTAACAAGATCATCCTTTGTTGCTTTATTTAAATCTATTAGCTCATTTTCTGAATTTCCTCCGCCAATATGTCCTGTGCCACTTGATATATTTAGTCTAGTCTCTTCCTCTCCTTCTTTTGGAATATAAAACGACTCGCCATCTAGTATTTTTAAGGCTAAGTTCGTATTTTTAAGATCCGCTTCTTCAGTTTCTCCTCCTGCAAGTAATAAAAGATCATTTAACCTATCACCTTCTCTAACTTTATACACCCCCGGTTTTGAAACCTCCCCTTTTATTTCCACAATTATTTCTCCAGTTATTTCTATCTTTTCAGTATTTTGTTCTACTACTTCGTTAAAATCATCCTCAAAAATATTATTATCTTTGCATCCAACCCCTAATAAAATTAATATAACAATAATTAAAATGTTAGCTTTATGTTTTTTCATTCTTATCCCCCTTAGTTATTCTTATATTCATATTATATGGAGTAAATATTTTTTTATATTGAATATCTGAAGAATTTGATATAATATTGTAATAGACGTTTAATGAGGTGAATTACATGAACAAAAAACAGTTAAATTATATAAATAAATCTTTTTTAGTCCTAATTGTACTTATATTATTTAAATCTAATATAGTATTTGCTAATGTTGTTATTTTAGATACAGAGGCTCCAGATTTAACATCTGAGGGTGCTATTGTTATAGATTTTGATACAGGTCAGATTATTTATGGAAAAAACGAGCATAAAAAATTAATGCCTGCTTCAACTACAAAAGTTATGACTGCACTTCTTACTGTTGAAAATCTCAAACTTGATGATATAGCCCTTGTATCTGATAAGCCTCCTTTAGCTGATGGGAGCTCAATGGGATTTTTAGAAGGAGAAGAAATCCTCGTAGAAGATCTTTTATACTCTCTTCTCATACACTCAGCTAATGATGCGGCAGAAATTCTTGCCGAGACAATATCTGGTAGTAAGGAAGAGTTTAGCAAACTCATGAATAAAAGAGCAATTGAACTTGGTGCCCTGAATACACACTTTGTTAATCCTTCAGGACTTACAGAGGATAATCACTATACAACACCCTATGATTTAAGCCTTATGATAAAAGAGTTATATAAACATAACAATATATCAAATATATGCCATACTTATAGTTATATGCTTCCATTAACTAATAAAACTACAGAAGAAAATAGATGGGTAGCAAATAAAAATGCTTTAATGCTTAAAAATAGTAAGCATTTTTATGAACCTATTGTTTTGGCCAAAACAGGCTGGACACCTGATGCAAATTCTAGTCAGACTGCCTTGGCAGAAAAAGATGGTAAAAGATATATAGTAACTCTAATGAATACAAAAAAAAGAGAAGATCTATGGATTGAAACTAGGCAGCTTTTTGACTGGGTATTTAATGAAATCGAAGTATATAAGGTTTATGAAAAAGATCAAGAAATCAAAACTTTAACCCTTAAAGATGGTACAGAAACTAAACTAAACTCTAGTGATGATTTTTACATAGTAACAGATAAAAAAACTAAGCCACAAACAATTTTACAGTTTAATGAAAATGACTTTTTAAAAGATGAATATAAAAAAGGTGATGTTTTTGCTGAAGCAAAGATACTATTAAATCAGAAAGAAATTGGTAAACTAGATTTAATTTCAAATCAAAGCATAATTAGAAATACCGAAACTGTAGAAATAGATCAATCTATCGAAGAAGCTGAAAAAGGAAAAAGTCAAAAACTACTGATAGTTTATCCGGTTATATTTATAACATTGATACTTTTACTAGTAAGGCTTAGAAACAAAAACAAACATAAAAGAAAGATAAAGAAAATCTTAAATAAAAGAAATTTTTAAATATTTCGTCAAAAAAACAGTTATCAATTAATCGATAACTGTTTTTTAGTTAATATTAAATTAAAGGATTGATTTGTATAAGTCTAGATATTGTTTAGCTGACTTTTCCCAGCTATAATCCTTTTTCATTGCTCGTACTTTAATTTTTTTAAATTCTTCAGTATTTTGATAAAGTTCTAAACTCTTCTCTATAGCATCCAATAACTCTCTACTACTGTAATTACCAAAAGTTATTCCTAACCCTTCACTTGTGTACTTGTTATAAGGCTCTATAGTGTCCTTAAGGCCTCCTGTTTCTCGAACTATAGGAATAGTTCCATACCTAAGAGAAATCATTTGTGACAGCCCGCAAGGCTCAAATAGTGAAGGCATAAGGAAGAAGTCTGAACCTGCATAAATTTCTTGTGCTAATTTATCATCATATAAAATGTTACTAGAAACTTTTCCTTTATACTTATTTTCAAAATGTCTAAACATATCTTCATACCAAATATCTCCAGTTCCTAATACTACTAATTGTACATCTTTGTTTAAAAACTCATCTAATATTTCAGAAAGTATATTTATACCTTTTTGATCTGTAAGTCTTGTAATTATAGAATACATTGGTATATCCTTATCTACAGTTAATCCAAGTTTCTTTTGTAAATAAGTTTTATTATCTTCTTTACCTTTTAAATAATTTGCATGATATATTTGATTAATTCTTTTATCAGTTTTTGGATTATTTAACTCATAGTCAATTCCGTTAAGTATCCCTTCAGATTTATACCTTACCCTATATAAAAGACCATCAAGTCCTTCTCCGAAATATTCACTTTGAATTTCTTTAAGATATGTTGGACTAACTGTTGTAACCTTATCAGCGTAATTAATCCCACCTTTTAAAAAGTTAGCATTCCCATGAAACTCAAAACCTTCATCATCTAATAAATCATAGCTTAATCCAAATACTTCTCCAAGTATATGATATGGAAAAACCCCTTGGAATTTTAAATTATGTATAGTAAGTACAGTTTTTATATCATCAAACTTTTTATTATCATATTTTTCTTTAAGTAAAACAGGAATAGTTGCTGTATGCCAGTCATTACAATGTATTACATCAGGAATAAAATTTATTTTTTCTATAGCTTTAATTACAGCCTGAGAAAAATATGCAAATCTCTCGCCATCATCATGATATCCATAAGGTGATTCTCTAAAGAAATAATACATGTTGTCAATAAAGTAATAATCTATATCTTCATAGTTAAGGTGTTTTATTCCTAGATACTGCTCTCTCCACCCAACATTTACTGAAAGACTTGCAACATTTGTCATTTCATTTCTATATTTCTCATCTATAGTTCCATAATTAGGCATTATAACCCTTATATCTACACCTTCTTTTTTAAGAGCTTTAGGTAATGCATGACTCACATCTGCAAGACCACCTGTTTTTAAAAAAGGATAGCATTCTGATGTAACAAACAATATTTTCATATAATCCTCCTATAGAATAGTATTCTTTTTGATAACTAAAGGATTCTCTTTATCTCCTTTAAGGCTTGTTCCTTTTGTAATAACAACTTTTTTATCTGTTATTACATTTTCAAGTGTTACATTTTCTCTTATATCTCCACTTTGCATAATTATTGAATCTTTTATTATGCTACCTTTAGCAACATTTACGCTTCTAAATAAAATCGAATTAATAACTTCTCCCTCAATATTACATCCATTTGCGATTAAAGAATTTTCCACTTTTGAACTTTCACTATAATATGTTGGAACTTCATCTTTTACTTTTGTTCTGACTTTGTTTTTTCCAAAGAAAACTTCTCTTAAAACTTGCTCATCTAACATATCCATATTAGCATTATAATAGCTTTTTATTGAATTAATATTTTTTAAAAATCCTTTATATTCATATCCGATAACCTTATTATCTTTAACGGCGCTTTTAAAAACATCTGCTAAAAATATATTTTCCCCGGATGATATTGAATCTGTTATTAAGTCAATTAATAAATCTTTTTTAATTATATACATATTCATTGATATATTATTACTTTCATTGCTTTTTATAGATTCTTTTATGTTTCTCCCAATATTTAATACTCTTTTATTTTCATCTATATGTAATATATCAGATCTTTTGAATCCTGAGTCACTACTATCTACAGTTTTATAAATTATAGATATATCAGCTTCATTTTTTATATGATTTTCCAGGGCATCTTTATAGTCCACTGAAGAAACCATAGAAGTTCCTGTAACAACAGCATATTCTCCTTTAGCTTTTAATAAATAATCCAAATTATCATAATAATTATTTAAATCTCCTCTTTGATTGTTATTACTACGACTAGAAGTATTTTTTAAAAACCAAAATATACCACCATTTTTTCTATCTAAATTCCATACTTTACCACTGGTTATGTGATCCATCAAAGATCTACTTCTGTCATCTAAAAACATTCCCACGGTACTTATACCCGCATTTACAAGATTTGATAGAGTAAAATCAATTAATCTATATCTACCTAAAAATGGAATAGAAGCAATAGGCCTATTATATGTAAGTTGCCTTATATAATAATCATTTTCACTTAAGTTTATAACACCAAATAATTTACTATTTATCATTTTGTGCCTCCTTAACAGTTTCATATTCGCCAACCACAGCAATTTCAACACCATCTCCAATTATAGCGTTATCTTCAACGACTGCGTTTGAACCTATCATAGCTTTCTTTATAATTACATTTTTTCCTATTGTTGCATCTTCCATTATAATTGAATCCTCTACAATAGAGTCTTCTCCAATATATACTCTTGGTGATAATACTGAATTTCTAACTTTTCCATAAACAATACATCCTTCAACAATTAGTGAGTTTTTAACATCTGCTGTTTTTGACAAAAGCTGTGGAGGCATAGAAGGATTTTTTGTATATATTCTCCAAGATTTATCTTTAATATTAAGCGTAGACTCTTGATCTAAAAGATCCATATTAGCTTCCCAAAGTGAATCTAAAGTTCCAACATCTTTCCAGTATCCTTTGAAAGGATAAGCATATACTTGCTCATTTGAATTCAAAAATTTAGGGATAACATGTTTTCCAAAGTCATCCATATTTTCTCCAGCATTTATTCCATCATTCATATATTCTTTTAATTTTTTCCAATTAAAAATATATATACCCATAGAAGCCAAATTTGATATTGGTTTTTCTGGTTTTTCTTGAAACTCTTCTATTTTCAAGTTTTCATCTGTATTCATTATTCCAAATCTGCTTGCTTCTTCCCATGGAACTTCAATAACTGCTATTGTTAGAGAAGCATCTTTTTCTTTATGGAATTTAAGCATTTTATCATAATCCATTTTATAAATATGATCTCCTGATAATATTAATACATTTTCAGGATCATAAGTCTCTATATATGAGAAGTGCTGATATATAGCATTTGCAGTTCCCCTAAACCATTTTTCTTCTGTAGCACTTGCATATGGTTGGAGTATACTTAAGCCTCCAAATGCCCTATCCATATCCCATGGTGCACCTATGCCCATGTGTTCATTTAAAATTAAAGGTTGATACTGAGTTAAAACTCCAACAGTGTTAATATCGGAATTAGCACAATTCGAGAGAACAAAATCTATTATTCTATACTTTCCACCAAAAGGTACAGCTGGCTTTGCTATATTTTTAGTAAATTTTCCAAGCCTCGTACCCTGTCCACCTGCTAATATCATAGCAATCATTTCTTTTCCCATAATACTCCTCCTACTTTTTTAGTTTTAAATATTCTAATAGACAAAGACTCTACATCTACTAAAATATAATTATCATTATTATCTTTATTAATTTCTGACTTATATGTTTTTGCATTGAATTTTTTATCGCTAGTATTAAAGACTTCTTCATAAATACCTTTTTTATCTACTTTAATATATAATTCATTTTTATCAAAAAAACCAAAATTAGCGGCTATAAATAAATTATCTTTTTGCGTTTTTCCTTTTCTAATAAAAGTAATTATACTTTCTGCGTTATTATCGCCATCAAGTATTTCTATTCCATCGTAACTATGATCGTTCTCAAACAAAGCTTTTTCTTCTAAATAAAAATTGTTAAGCATTTTTATAAAATCTTGATGTTCTTTATGAGCCTTATATTCAAGTCCTACCCATTCAAGCTCTTCATCAAATCTCCATTCAAACCACTGGGCAATTTCATTCCCCATAAAATTAATTTTTTTACCTGGATGGCAGATCATATATGTCATTAAAAGCCTAAGACCTTTAAATTTTTCATATTCATTACCTGGCATTTTATTTAAAAGAGATTTTTTTCCATGAACTACTTCATCATGAGAAAATGGTAAAATAAATTTCTCTGTAAAAACATACATAAATGAAAATGTTAGTAAATTATGATTTCTCTTTCTTTCTTCTGAACCCATCTCTATATATTTTAATATATCATTCATCCAACCCATATTCCATTTAAAATCAAAACCAAGGCCTCCATCTTTCGTAGCTCCTGTTACCATAGGAAAAGATGTGCTTTCTTCTGCCATTATTATTTTATTTTTTGTTTCTTTTTTTATAACATCATTCATTTTTTGTATAAAGTCTATAGCCTCAAGGTTCGTATTTCCTCCATGAATATTTGGAGTCCATGGACCATCATCATAATCTAAATATATCATTGATGAGACTGCATCTACTCGTAGTCCATCAACGTGAAATTTTTCAAGCCAATAAATTGCATTTGATATTAGAAAACTATGAACTTGTGATTTTCCAAAATCGAAATGCATTGTGCCCCATCTTATATTTTCAGCTTTATTAGGATCTTCATACTCAAATGTTGGAGTTCCATCAAAGCTTATTAGTCCATGACTATCTTTACAGAAATGAGCCGGAACCCAATCAAGCAGAACTCCGATATCGTTTTCATGGCATTTATTAATAAAATGCATCAAATCTTTCGGACTTCCAAATCTAGAGTTGATACTAAAATAACCTATTATTTGATAGCCCCATGATGCATCTAAAGGATGTTCCATAACAGGCATAAGCTCTATATGTGTATATCCCATTTCTTTGACATATGGAATTAAAGTGTCTACTAGATCCTTATATGAATAAAATCTATTATCAACATGCTTTTTCCAAGAACCTAAGTGAACTTCATATATATTCATTGGAGAATTTGTAAAATCTTTATTTTTTTGTTTTTCAATCCATTTTTTATCTGTCCAATTGAAACCCTCAATATCTTTTACTACTGAAGCTGTATTTGGTCTTTCTTCTGAAGAAAATGCAAAAGGATCTGATTTTAATCTTTCAATTCCATTTTGATCCACGATTTTGTATTTATACAATTCATTTTCCCCGATACCTGGTATAAATGCAGTCCAAATTCCAGTTTTACCATCTGTGTGCATTTCATAACCTTGCCAATTATTAAATACCCCACTTACAAAAACCTTTTTTGCCCTAGGTGCCCAAACTGTAAACTGAGTTCCTAATTCACCATTTTCTTTTTTTAAATGTGCACCTAGAAATTCATAGCTTCTAAAATGTTTTCCAGTGTTAAATAAGTATTTATTGAAATCACTAACTAAACTGCGATCATCCCTGCTCATATGTCCTCCTCTAACTCTATATAAAATAAATTTTATATACAATATACTTATCTTAATAATACCATATATAAGGTATTATTTGGAATATAAATACAACTGATATATAAAAATGAGTTTGAACTCAAATAGTTCAAACTCATTTTATATGTCATATTCTTTAATATTTAATTTATCAAATAATAAACTTATATCATCTGGAATATTAGCATTTAACACCATATTTTCTCTAGTCATAGGATGGGTAAATTTTATAGTTCTAGCATGGAGAACTTGCCTTTCTATAAACTTTTCATTTCCACCGTACAATGAATCTCCAACAATCGGATATCCTAAATGACTCAAATGAACTCTTATTTGATGAGTCCTACCTGTTATAAGGCCAAGTTTTAATATTGAATAGCCATTAATATATTTAACCGAAAAAACCTCTGTTTTACTTTCTTGGCCTAAATTATTAATAACCCTTTTGTATTTTTCAATAGGGTCTCTATAAATAGGAAAGTCAATTATTTTTATATCTTTTGGAAATTTTCCTTCAACAACAGCTATATACTCTCTTTTTATCGTGTTTTTTTCAAGTTCTTTTGCAAAATAGGAATGTACATATTGATTTTTCGCAAGAAGAACAGTTCCTGAAGTATCCATATCAAGTCTTGAAACTAACCTTACTATAGTATTTTCATTATTATGCCTATAGTGATTTATAATAGCGTTCGATAAAGTATGATGTTTACTATTTTTAGTTGGATGAACTACCATGTCTGCTTCTTTATTTACGACAAGAATAGATGTATCCTCATATACAACATCGATTTCCCTTTCCCAGGGCTCTATATTTTGAGTTTCTTCTTCTTTTAAATCTATAGTTAAAGAATCCTTTTCTTTTATTCTATAATTAAGTTTTCTTGTCTTTCCATTTATATAAATCCTTCTATCCTCTGCTGCTCTCCTTGTAAATCTAGATGATAAGTCAAGTTCTTCCTTAAGATATTTAGATAGCTTCATTCCTTTAAACTCTGCATTTATATCTTTTTTTATATAATTCATACTAAAGCCTCTCTCTCTAGTCTATTATAGAAATTTCTAGCTTTTACTGTATCTAAGTGTATATCTTTATTAGATTTAATTAAAAACTCAATGCTCTTATTTAAAGCACTTAGCATACCTTTTTCTAATGAAATCTTACAATCTTCTCTTATAAGGTCAATACCAGGAAAACTTCTTTTCTCTTCAATAACATCAGCCAAATAAAGACCCATTTCTAAATTACTCATATTAGGTCTTCCTGTTGTATGGTATCTAATTGAATTATATACATCTTTATTCTTATAACCTATATCTTTATATAAAAATAATGCAGCAGCTATTCCATGTAGGTTTATTTTTATATCTACTTCATATTGAGGTAAAATTTCATATCTACTAATATAGGAGATTAAAAAATCTATAGGTTTTTCTTTAAAGCTATCATGAAAAAGTGCAGCACACTGTGCATCTTTAATATTGATATCATAAATTTCTGACATGTTTTTCATTTCTTCTAAAACTCTTATAGAATGAGCAAGTCTTTCTTCACTTATATTTCTTTTTAAATAATTTATTATACTTTTATAATTTAAATTTTCCCTACTTAACATTTGATCTTATCCTTTGTATAGTTCATTATCTATTATATATCTATTAACGGGCTCTGGTACAAGAAAACTAATATTTTTCTCGTTTTTAACTCTTTTTCTAATATCCTTAGAAGATATTTCGAGAGTTAATGAGTCTAATATAATCTCTTTTTTACCAAAACTCTTTATAAATTCATGTGCTTTTTTTCGTTTATCATCATTATAAAATTTTCTTTCAAAAATAACTAAAGTAACACAGTCTAATATTGTTTCTGGTCTTTTCCATGTACTAAACTCTACATAAGAATCTTCACCTATTAAAAAATATAACTCATCATCTGGGTATATTTCTCTAAAATGTTGAACCGTTTCATATGTGTAACTAATTTCTTTTTTTTCTATTTCATAGCATGATAAGTAAAACTTATCATTATCATTAATAACAAGTTTTATCATATCAATTGAATCTTTAAAATTTCTATCTTTAGATAATTTATGAGGTGGTATATAATTCGGAAGAAAATATACCTTATCTAAATTAAGTCTATCAATAGATTCATAGGCCATATACATATGTCCATTATGAACCGGATTAAAGGTACCACCAAGAATTCCTATTTTCATTTGTTTTCTAGTTCAATTTTTTTGTTGTCTTTACTTTCTCTATAAATAATAAATTTAGACCCAATAACTTGAACCCCTTCACTAGCTGTAGCAGCCATTAAATCTCTTTGTACTTCTTTTGGATCTAGTCCACTGTTCTCAAGAACTTTAATCTTAATTAATTCTCTCTTTTCTAAAGCTTCATCAACTTGTTTTATAAACGATGCTTCAATCCCATTTTTTCCTACTTGAAAAATAGGATCTATTTTATTTCCAAGGCCTCTTAAATAGGCTCTTTGTTTTGCAGTTATCATTATTTCCTCCTATGAGTAAAACTCAAATTCAAAATCATTCATTGTAATTATATCTCCATCACTTATTCCCATCTCTCTAAGATCATCTATAACACCCTTGTTTTTTAAAACTTGGTGGAAGTATCTTAAGTGGTTAGGATTATTTATATCTACTGAGCTCAAAAGCCTATCTACAAAGCTTCCTACAATATCATANNTAACCAAGAGATTTTATCTCATCAATATACTTATCAATTTTTTCTTTTTCATATAATAAGTCAGTTTTATTAAGAGCGACTATCTGAGGTCTATCTACAAGGTCTATACTATAACTTTTAAGTTCTTCATTAATTAGTTTGAAATCTTCTATTGGATCTCTACCTTCAATTCCTGATACATCAACAACATGGATTAAAACTCTCGTTCTTTCAATATGCCTTAAAAATCCGATCCCAAGACCAATACCTTCAGATGCACCTTCTATAATACCTGGTATATCCGCTATAACGAAAGGCTCAATACCCTTCAGTGATACAACCCCCAGGTTTGGTTCTAATGTTGTAAAATGATAGTTTGCTATTTTAGGTGTAGCTTTTGTAACTTTGGATAAGAGTGTTGACTTACCCACATTTGGAAATCCAATTAATCCAACATCTGCTAAAACCTTAAGTTCTAAGGATATAACAATCTCCTCACCAGGCATTCCAGGCTCTGCAAAATCTGGAGCTTGTCTTGTTGATGTTGCAAATTTAGCATTTCCTTTGCCACCTTTTCCACCTTTAAGTATTACTTCTTTATCATTTTCATCTGACAAATCAAATATTACTTTACCAGTTTCTTTCTCTTTTATAACAGTACCTAAAGGAACTTTGATTGTTAAATCTTTCCCATCTTTTCCGTATTGTTTTTTACCAGCACCATTTTCTCCATCTTCCGCTTCATATTTTTTCTTATATTTAAAATCTAAGAGAGTAGTCATGTTGTGATCTACTTCAAAAATAACACTTCCACCAGCTCCGCCATCTCCTCCGTCTGGTCCGCCTCTATCTACATATTTTTCTCTTCTAAATGATATAGACCCATCGCCACCATCTCCACTTTTCAAATATATATCCGCAATATCGATAAATAAATTCATATAACTCACCTTCCTTTATTCATTTTTCTTTTAAAAAAATAAGACCTGCAAGGCAGGTCTTACATAATATCTAGCTAATTGCTTCCAGTTCAACTGGGTAAACACTTGCTTTTTTTCTATCTCTACCTAGTCGTTCAAATCTTACAACTCCATCAATTTTGGCATATAAAGTATCATCTTTACCTCTTCCTACGTTGAAGCCTGGATGAATCCTTGTACCTCTTTGTCTGGTTATTATATTTCCTGCCAGTACTTGTTGTCCGTCGCTTGATTTTACTCCAAGTCTTTTAGAATGAGAATCTCTTCCATTTCGTGAGCTTCCTACACCTTTTTTTGATGCAAAAAACTGAAGATCTAATATAAGCATGGTGCTACACCTCCTCCTGTGTAATTTTAATAAATTCATTATAGTTTTTCTCTATAGCTTTTATACCTAGTAAAAATGTTTTTAACATATCTTGTGCACTTTCTATAATTTTTATATCATTATCTAAAATGCTTACGAACATATATCCACCATCTTCACTTATTTTTAATTTATTTGGTATTTTCATAACTTCATTTAATCCATTATATATCATCATAGACTGAGCAGTAACTGCTGAGCATACAATATCTTTACCATATTCACTAAAATCAGCATGACCCTTTAGTTCAAAACCAACAATATTCTGTTTATTTTTCAAAAATTTAATTTCAATCATAATTAAGCAATAATATCTTCAACTAAGATTTGTGTAAATGGCTGTCTGTGTCCTTGTTTTTTCTTGTAATTCTTTTTAGCTTTGTACTTAAATACAACAATCTTTTTAGCTTTATCTTGTTTTAATACTTTACAAACAACTTTTACTCCATCAACTAATGGAGTTCCAAATCTTAAGTCTCCTTCTTCAGGTTTAAAAGCTAGAACGTCTGTCAACTCTATAGTAGAATCAACTTCGCCATTTAGCTTTTCAACTCTTAAAATATCACCTTTTGAAACTTTGTATTGCTTACCACCTGTGTTTACAACTGCATACATGTATCAACACCTCCTCAACTAGTACTCGCCATTAAAGGTACATAAAATATCATTTTCTATGTTTATAACCTGTTATGAGCGGCCTACCTAGTATTTTACCACTTTATACACACAAAAGTAAAGCTATTTGATAAATTAACTATGCTTTTGTAAAAATAGTAGGATATCTAGGGTTTATATATTAAAAACATACTTACATAAAAACATAAATATACTAATAAATAAAGTTTATATCATAATATTCTATTTCTTCTTTTAAATTTATCTCATAAAAAAACAAATTTTCTTGATTTATTTTTTTATCTGCTATCTCCCTCTCTAAAAGATTTTTAATTTCATCTAATTCATCTTTGTAAAGAAAGTTTAAGTTTATAATGTATTTTATTTTATTTTCAGATTTTACTTGTTCAAGATTTTTCTTTATAAAGGCAGTAAGTAAGCTAACTAAATAGTTTTTTTCTAAGAGTATATTGTTATAATGAGGCTTATATGATAAAACATCATATATTTCTTCTCCTCTTTTCTCTCTTACTATTTCCATTAACGAATTTCTTGATAATGGATATGCCTCCATAGAAACATTTTCTTTGTTCATTAGATTTTTTGCTATTTTTAAAATTTCTTTTTTGTTTTTATTATACTTCATAGATAAAAAGTCTACTACTATTATACCAGATAAATTTCTAAGTTTTATTTGTCTGACTATTTCTTTTAGTGCTCTTTTATTAATATTAAAAGCAAATTCCTCTTCACTTTCAGTACTATTATTTAAATATAAAAATTCTCCACTATTCACGTCTATTACATGCATAGCTTCTGTTCTCTCAATAACTATATTTGAACCATTCTTTAGCTCAACTTTACTTCTGAGAAGATTTTGAATGATTTTCTCAAGTCCAAAGCTAAGCAGTGTATTATTTTCATTATAGGATATCTTTAAATCATAAACTTCATTAAGTTTTTCAGCTATTTTCTTTGAATTCGTATATATATTGCTTAAGCTATCATGATTTTTTCTTATAACTCTTTCAATAGATGATTTTGATTCATAAAGCTTAACAGGACCTTTAGATGTTTTTGATTTCTTTATTATTTTATCTAAAAGATTTTTTAGCATTGTAATCTCATGTTCTAAAAAACTTTTTTCTTCATTTATTGAATTCTGTCTAAATAATATTCTATAATTTGAAAGCTCCATAAAACTTCCATATTTTTTTATAAATCTTTTAGAATCCAGTTTCCTCGAATAAGCTATACCATCTCCAATAAATAAAACTACACTTTCGCCGGCTATAGATATTTTATCTGTAACTTTAAATCCTTTGTCACTATTTTCTTTATAAAGCACTTCTATTAATATTTCTTTTCCTATTATATATTTATCATAATTTCCCTTAATTTCCATAAAAGCATTTTTATCATCACCTATATCGATAAAAAGCCCATTAAACTCTGATACTTTGTTTTTAATAATTCCTACGATTATATCTCCAGGTTTAATACTATCTTCATAGTTTTCTAGATAAAGATCTTCTAAATCTCCGCTACTAGTCAATGCTATTTTAAGCATATTTCCTTTTTCTATGTATAATTCTTTCATAATATCCCCTTTGATATTTTAAAATAAAGATGTTTTCCTTTTCATGCCAACATTTAGTACCATTCCTATTGAAATAAAGGTTGTTAAAACTGAACTTCCTCCATAAGACACAAGAGGTAAGGTTATACCCGATATTGGCATAACACCCATAGTCATCCCTATATTTTGTAAAATTGAGAACAAAAATAAAGAAAATACACCTACAGCAATAGATTTCCCAAATATATCTTCTGTTTTTGATGCTATTCTAAGCATACGCACCATTAAAAAACCATATAAAACAAGAAGTATTATACCACCTATAAGTCCAAAATTCTCAGCTATTACAGCAAAAATAAAATCCGTATAATTTTCTGGTATCCTTTGAAAAAATCCTGGTGTTAGGCTACCTTTAAGCCCTCCAGATCCAATACTTATCATGCTCTTAGATAGTTGATAATCAATGCCTAGTTCTGATCCTTCATCTAAAACAAAAGATGCTAATCTATTTTTCCAATGATTTGGTGCTAAATTAGTTGTTAAAATTAGCATAAAAAATCCAACTATAGAAGCGAATCCTCCTACTATAACCTTAATTTTTAACCCAGATGCAAAATAGATTCCAAGAACAATTGAAAATGTAAGAAGAGTTATTCCAAGATCTGGCTCCAAAAGCATAAGGACCATTGGAATTGCTGCATATATAGTAACTTTAAAAAAGTTTTTCACATTATTTAAATCTCCATCTACTTTATTAAGTTCTTTAGAAATTTTAAGCATAGTGGTTAACTTTGCAAATTCCGTTGGTTGGAATTTGAAATTACCTATATTAAACCATCTTTTTGCACCTTTTGTTTCAGTTGTAAATAGAACAGCAACTAAAAGAACAATCATTATCCAGTATAAAATATCTACTATTCGATATACTTGTCTATAATCCATTAGTAAAATTATATATACAGAGATAAGAGAAACCAAGAGCCATATTAATTGTAGTTTAGGATAATATGTTCCAGCCACACTATTTGTAGCAATATATATATTATAAGTGCCATAAAGAAGGATTAGTATTGCAGTTAAAAGCATTGCAAAATCAATTTTCTTCAGTTCTTTTTTATCTATTAATAATTTTTTGAGTATTTTCATTTTAATCCTCCAACTTTATTTATAGCATTACAAAAAAGCTATATGTCTAATAACTAATATTAAACTATATAGCCTTAACATACAATAAATAAGTTTAAATTTTTAAGGTGTTTTTCTTTTTCCAATTGGAATATTAGCTACGAGTGCTGGCACTCTGCCAAACTCAGTTTCTGTTGTCGTTATGTCAAGTTCAAGATCTCCTGTTTGGTCAATTTCTACATATCTATTTAAAACTTCTATAATGTCATTTTTTATATTTTCTAAAAGTTCAGGTGATATATCACCTCTATCATGCATTAATATTAATTTTAGTCTATCTTTAGCAACATCCTTAGATTTAGGCTTTTTCTTAAAAAAGTCAAAAATACTCATAACTCCTCCTATTCACCTTTAAATAGCTTTCCTAGTCTTGTAAAAAAATTCTCTGGGACAGGAGTTAAATCTAAAAAGTCAACTTCCTCACCGATAATTCTTTTAGCAATGTTTATAAATGCTTTTCCTGCTTTGCTTTCATCATTCATAACTATAGGTTCACCTTTATTTGTTGAAACTGTAATTTCTCTATCTTCTGGAACAACTCCTAAAAGTTCAACCGATAATATATCTATTATATCTTCTACATCCAGCATTTCACCACTTTGAGTCATCTTTGGATCCAGCCTATTAATAACTACTTTGTGATCTTCAATTCCTTTTGAGTCAAGTTTTCCTATTACTCTATCAGCATCTCTAACAGATGTAACCTCTGGATTAACAATTATAATTGCTCTATCTGCAGCTGCGACAGCATTTTCAAAACCTTGCTCTATTCCTGCTGGAGAATCTAATAGAATGTAATCATAATCTTTCTTTAATTCTTTTATTAGTTCTACCATTTGATTTGTATTAATATCTTCCTTGTCTCTTGTTTGGGCTGTAGGTAACAAAAATAGCCCTGGAAGTTTTTTATCTTTTATAAGTGCTTGATTAAGTTTGCATCTTCCATCTAAATAATCCATAAGGGTATAAACTATTCTATTTTCTAGACCCATTAGAACATCCAAATTTCTAAGACCTGTATCTCCATCAATAACAACCACACTATGACCAAGTTTTGCAAGAGCAGTACCAATATTCGCAGTAGCTGTAGTTTTTCCTACACCACCTTTACCGGATGTTACAACAATTGATTCAGCCATTTAATTCTCTCCTTTATGCCTATTTATAATTATTAATACTCATACTTAACTGGTATGTAAGGCTCTACATATATACTCCCATCTTTAAGCATAGCAACCTCTGGAAATTCTATTTTACTATCCACAGGTCTTGCAAGACTTTTTGATATAGAAAGAAGTGATGGGTTTAGCTTAAGAGCTGCAACTATAGAATCTTTATTACCCGAAACTCCAGCAAAAGCTCTTCCTCTAAGTTCACCAAGAACAATAATATTTCCTTCTGCAAATATTTCTGCTCCCATATGTACATCGCCTATTATGACAACATTACCAGGATAATCTATAACCTGACCACCCCTTAATGTTTTTTTGATAAATTTCGTATTTCCTTCTTTTGTTCCATTGAAGATTTTTTTTCCTTTTTCTGCATTAATGTCTTTTTTTTCCTGTTTTTCCTGTTTTTCTTGAATTTTGTCTTCAATCAAGTCATTAAATATTATCTCCGTAAAGTCTATTTCATTTTTAAGTGGTTTTTTTAGCTGGTTTTTTTTATTATCATCTAAATTAATGGGATATGTAGTTATATAAACAGTATTTCCACTATAAAAACTTTTAAGTGGTTTTAGTTTTTCTAAAAGACCATTCAATAAATTGTCCATCGAATTAAATTCCAGTAAATTAATTATTATATTTAACCCATTTTGATTTCCTTTTATTTTTATAGCTTCTTTATCTACCATGTATACCTCCAAACATAAATTATTTAGACTAAACTTTTATTTTAGTTGATTTTTAAATACCCTTCTTAAATTATACCATAACATTTGGGTAGATTTTTTCAAAATTTAATCCTTTTTTTATAAAAAAAAGAAGTTTTAAATTAAAACTTCCATTCTCTTTTTATAAAAGGTATTCTTTTAAATTTCTCTACCATATTATAAATAATAAATGATAATATCAATGAATATAAAAATATTGGAACTATAGCATTAAAGTCACTCGAAATGCTATATATTTTATACACAGCATATACAATCAAGTATTTTATAGCTTGTCCTAAAGAGACTACTAAAATATTAATAAACTTTTTATCTCTTTTTATACTTTTACCAATTCTTACAAATATTATAAAAATTATAATATTTAGAAATATATTAAGTCCAAATCCATAAGGAGTATATATGTCCTGAAGAAAACCTGTTACTAAACCTAATATTAGTGCGTAATCATATTCATCAGATATTACATAAATAGATGCGAATATGAATAGTAAACTAGCATATGCTCCAGATATCGTGAAAAAAGGAATTAATGTTAAATCTAAAATAAATAAAATTATTGAAATTAGTACTAAAGTTATAAATCTCATCAATATTTTATATCCTCTAAATCTTTCGGAACTATAATAAAAACTTTGGTAACTTTATTTATTGTCTGGGTAGTTTCAACTATAGCCCTTTTCATTAGATTACCCTTATCTTCAGTTACTGATGTAACTTTTCCTATATATATATCAGGAGGATAAAACCTACCTAACCCTGAAGTGACAACAGTATCCCCTTCTTTTAAATCAGATTCTAGTGGAATAAAACTAATAGCTCCTCTGTTATCTTTATTCCTACTATTATAACCTTTAAATATTCCAGTATCTGAATTACTTTCTACAGATTTAACGTGTATAGATATATTTTCACTAGAAATAGTTTCAACTATAGACCAAGTTTTTGATGTTTTTACAACTTGACCAACTATCCCTTCTGGAATCATGACAACCATACCAGGCCTGATATCATCCTCTGTGCCTTTATCTACAGTATATGAAGTTATAATACCTTTTCCAGTTTGATTTATGATATTAGCACCTAAATAGTTATATTCATCTCTACGATCTTTAAACTCAAACATATCATTTAAGTCAATGTTTTCTTTTTTTATTTTCTCATAATCTCTAAGCTTACTTTCTAATTCTAAATTTGTTTCTATAAGGTTTTCATTTTCTTTTTTTACTTCATCATATCTTAAATAAAAATCAATAAAATTTTCTACCCTTTTATTAACAGAATATGTTATTTTCTGTAGAGGATTAAGGGCTGCTCCCGCCCCACTCTCTACCAAAGACTTATTATCTTTATAAACAGTTATAGAAAAAATTACAATTAGAATAGCTAAAAAGGACAAAACTATCCTAGTTAGCTTATTTCTAAATAGTTTCTTCATTTTTAATAAGAGCTTCTTGCTATTTTATCGAAGTTATCTAAAGCTTTTCCAGCTCCTAAAACAACGCAGTCTAGTGGAGATTCTGCTATTTCTACTGGTATATGAGTTTCTGAGTTTATAAGCTCCCCAAGACCTGCTAGAAGTGATCCTCCTCCAGCTAACATAACACCATTATCCATAATATCCGCCGCAAGCTCAGGTGGTGTTTTTTCTAATGTAGTTTTTATTGCCTCTACAATGTCAGAAACAGGCTCTGATAAAGCTTCTCTTATTTGTGATTCACTAACTGTAACAACCTTAGGAAGCCCAGTTACAAGATCTCTGCCCTTAACTTCCATAGTTTTGTCTTCTGTCCCTTCTATTTTGAAAGCCGATCCAACTTCTACTTTAATCATTTCTGAGGTTCTATCACCTATCATAAGATTATATTCTCTTTTGATATAGGCAACGATTGCTTGATCCATTTCATCTCCACCAACACGTAGAGATTTTGCTACAACTATTCCTCCAAGGGAAATAACTGCTACTTCAGTAGTTCCTCCCCCTATATCAACTATCATTGATCCATAAGGCTCATCTACAGGTAACCCCGCACCTATAGCAGCTGCCATAGGCTCTTCCATCAGTATTACATCTCTTGCTCCTGCTTGCTTTGTAGCCTCAAGAATAGCTCTTCTTTCAACTTCTGTTACTCCAGAAGGGAAACAAACTATTATTCTAGGTGATGTAAAAGCAGACTTGCTTGCAGTTTTTTCTATAAACTGTTTCAGCATTAATTGCGTCACATCAAAATCAGCAATAACACCATCTTTAAGTGGTCTTACCGCAACTATATTGCCTGGTGTTCTTCCTATCATTTTTTTAGCTTCAGAACCAACAGCAAGTGGCTTGTTTGTATTTGTATTAAAAGCAACAACTGAAGGCTCCCTGAGGATTACCCCTTTACCCTTTATGTAAACAAGGGTATTTGCTGTACCCAAGTCTATTCCCATATCTTTACTCATTCCAAAAAATCGCATTTATTATTTCTCCTTTCAATTTAAAGTAATTTTTTCTCTTTGAGACTTATAAAATTACCATCACCTATTATGATGTGGTCTAAAAGCTCAATACCAACAATTTTACCAACTTCTTTTATTCTATTTGTAACAGCAATATCTTGGCTGCTTGGAGTTGGATCCCCAGATGGATGGTTATGTGCAATAATTATTGAAGCTGCACTTTTTCTAATCGCTTCTTTATAAACCTCCCTTGGGTGGACTATGGAAGAATTTAAACTTCCAACAGAAGCATTATAAGTTCCTATTACAGCATTTTTAGTATTTAAAAGTATCACTTTCAAAACTTCTTGTTTCAAACTTCTAAGCTCTACCATTAAAAGATTTGCCGCATCAGCAGGTGATAAAATTTTATAATCATCACCACTTCTAAATGTTAGAAATCTTTTGGAAAGCTCTGCTACAGATAAAATTTGTGCTGCTTTTGCTTCTTTTATTCCATTTATTTTCATAAGCTCTTCTTTAGAAGATTCTAGCAGTCCGTTTAATCCTCCAAAAGAATCGATAATATTACTTGATAATTTAATTACATTAGTTTTTTTAGTTCCTGTCCTTAATATAACTGCTAAAAGCTCGCTATTAGACAAACTTTCAGGTCCATACCTAAGTAATCTTTCCTGTGGTCTTTCCATTTGTGGCATATCTTTGATTTTATCCATATTGTTTCCTCCTAGATATAACCACCATTACATGAACTTATCTAGCAAGTAATTTATAATCTTTTAATTCTATTATCACCTTATCATACTACTATATTCTTCTTAAAATAGATATAATAATAGATTAAAATTTACCTACTTTTAAGTTTATCACCTTATAAAATAATCTACAAGATGATTCCATTTATAAGCTTAATTTTTCATCACATAACTATTATACTAGAAAAATATATATTTATAATAAATATTTCAAATTAATTTAATTTTCTAGTATGTTATTATAGTTTTATATTATAAATCTAATTAATTTGTCTTAATGGAGGCGTAGAAATGGAAATATTAAAACTTAAGAACATTACTTATCAAAAAGATGAAAATCTAATTTTAGATAATCTTACATTTAGTGTAAATAAAAATGACTTCATAATGATTTCAGGACCATCAGGTAGTGGGAAAACAACCTTTTTAAAACTTATTGGTGATCTTATATCACCTACTGAGGGAAATATATATTATAAAAATCAAGACATAAATGAATTTGAACCTGAAAAATATAGAGAAAAAATATCATATATTTTTCAAACACCTCATTTATTTTCTGATAAAGTTATTGACGATTTGAAATTTCCTTTTGAAATAAAAGAAAAAAAGATAGAAATGGATAAAGTATATAAATACCTGGAATTATTTTCCCTTTCCACAAGTATACTGGATAAAAACCCAAAAAACTTATCTGGTGGAGAAAAACAAAGAATCGCACTTATAAGAACAATTCTTACAGAGCCTGAAGTTTTATTACTAGACGAAATCACTGCTTCTATCGATTCAGAAAATGCATTAATTATTGAGAATACAATAAAAAAATTAAATTCACAAGGTGTTACAATTCTTTGGGTATCACATAGCGAAGAACAAAAAAATCTTGGTAACAGAAAATTAATTATAGACAAAGGAAGGATTGATGTAGATGGATAATCTAGAAATAACAAATATTTCTCTTGTTTTTGCTTCAATACTGGTTTTTATTTCACTTTTTATATCTTATAAAGAAAAATTATCTCTTGAAAAAGAAATAATTATAGCTATTGTAAGAGCAATTATCCAGTTATCAATAATTGGATATATACTAAAATATATTTTTGAAGTAGATAACAACATTTTGACATTACTCATTTTAGTTTTTATGATAACTAATGCTTCATTAAATGCTAATAAACGTGGAGAGGGAATTAAGAATAGCTTTAAAATATCCTTTATTGCTATTTCCATAGGTAGCCTAACTACTTTATCAGTTTTACTTTTAACTAAATCTCTAAAATTTATTCCTAGCCAAATTGTCCCGGTTGGTGGAATGGTAATAAGCAATGCTATGGTTGCTATGGGCCTATCTTACAAAACAATGCTCCAATCATTTAAAGATAGATCAGCTGCTGTTGAAACTAAGCTTTCTCTAGGCGCAAGTATATATATAGCATCAAAGGATATAATAAAAGATAGTATAAAAACTGGAATGACACCTACTATTGATAGGGCAAAAACTCTAGGTATAGTTTCACTACCGGGAATGATGAGTGGATTAATCTTAGCTGGAGTAAGCCCATTATATGCTATAAAATACCAAATAATGGTTACCTTTATGTTGATGTCTACAACTTCAATTGCTGCCTTCATTAGTTGTTATTTAGCCTATAAGGGATTCTTTAATGAAAGAAAACAGCTTATCTAAATAAAAAAACTACTGACTCCAGGTTATTATATACCTAGGCTCAGTAGTTTTTTTATTATTCTTTAGGGAATCTAGCTGCTGCATTTACTTTCTCATATGAATTTAAAAGTTTTGACAAAGTATAATTATAAATAAGTTCTTCTCTAGTCGAAGTTTCTATAGATATATATTTCTCTTTATAAATATCCATTTTAAAGTATTTGGATAATTTACTGCTATTATCTTTTGTTATCTCTACAGACTCATCTGTTAAAGACAAGGTTTCTAGATATATATTTATTTTCTCTGATTCTTCTAACAATTTTTTATAATATAAATATTCTTCATTTTCACTTTTCCTTAGAATTGACATTTCTCCTTCTAAAGTATCCATTTGGCTAGAAAAAACACCTAATGTTTTATTCATAACGTCTATTCCTTCATTGGATTTAAATAAAATAACACTTGGAATTACGTCTTTTGCAATAGCTTTAAAATCTTCAAAACTATTTCTTACATTCATCATCTGATCAGGTGGAAAAATAACTATGTTTACTACAGTAGCTATCAATACTCCAAGTAGTGTATCTATTGTTCTTTGAATAGAATATAAAAGTGGAGTGTACTCTTCTGATCCAAGTAAAATTATAATAACCAGTACTATTCCAATACCTGTAGCCTTTTTTGTATCCAAATAATTTGTTATTAATATTACTACAATAACTCCAAGAGACATGGCTATTCCCTTATAAATAGGTAAGTAAGAAAAAACCAGGCCAATTACACTTCCTATTATCGTGCCAAGAACTCTATATAGCCCAACTTTTACACTAGATGTTACAGATGTATCTATGGCTATTATTGCTGCGTATATTAAACTGAATTCCAATGAATTCGGTATTATACTAGAAACATAATATGCAATTATAACTACTAGCGAAGTTTTTATTGTTCGCATACCAATGATTTTCTTATTCATTGATTTACTCCTATGTTATTATTACTTAAGTCTACTAAGCCCTTCAACTAAGAATTCATAAACGTTTTTTACAGAGCTTAGACTCATATGTTCATTTGGTGTATGGACATCGTAAAGATTGGGTCCAAGAGATATCATATCTAAATGAGGCATCTTTTCATATAAAATTCCACACTCAAGACCAGCATGAAGTGCCTCTATCTTTGCATCACTAGAGTACATTTCTTGATATGTCTTTTTAAATATTTCTCTCACTCTTGATTCACTTTTAAATTCCCATTCAGGATAAGAGGATAAAACAACACTTTCGCTATTAAATAATTTAGCAATAATGTCTAATTTTCTGATTAGATACTCTTTCCTACTTTTAACACTACTTCTAACAGCAAAATTTAATTCTAAGTGACTATCTATTTCAGTTAATACTCCAAGATTTAGAGATGTTTCAACAAGTCCTTCTATTTCTTGACTATTATTTACAACTCCATTAGGTAATACGTTAAGTATATCTATAACCTTATTTTTTGTCTCATCAGTATAAACTAAACCTGAATATTTTTCTGTTCTGTTAATTTCTACTTTTAAGTCTTTATCTTGAGGAGTAAATTCATTTTTAAGGATATTATTTAAGTCTGAAACAAATGCTAATATCTCCGGGTTTTCTTTTTCTAATAAAATATAAGCAAAAGCTTCTCTTGCTATTGCATTATTTTTAGCTCCACCTGATATTTCTACAAGTTTAAAACTAAAATCTTCTCTTAATGCATCTAAAACCCTAGCTATTATCTTTATAGCATTTCCTCGTTCTTTAATTATATCCATGCCTGAATGTCCACCAAGTAAACCTGAAACACTTAACTTATAGGTAATACCTTTGCTATTTTCTTTTTTTATATCTAAATTTATAATATTTTTAGCTCCACCAGCGCAACTTACTAGGAAGGTTCCTTCTTCTTCTGAATCTAGATTAATCAATGTTTTACCAGATAAATGGTTAGAATTAATAGAAGAAGCACCGAGCATGCCCGTTTCTTCTTCTACTGTAATTAATGCTTCTATTGGAGGATGTGATAAATCATCACTATCTAATATAGATAATATATATGCAACTGCAATTCCATTGTCTGCGCCTAAGGTTGTACCTTTTGCATATAACATATCCTCTTTTAATTCAAGTTCTAAAGGATCCTTAGAAAAATCATGAGGAACATCTGAATATTTTTCATTTACCATATCCATATGACCCTGTAATATTACAGAATCTGATTCTTCATAGCCTTTTGTACCTGGTTTTTTTATTATTATATTTAGAGTTTCATCTTGAATAACTTCTAAATTTCTATCTACAGCAAACGACTTAAGGTAATTAGATACCTCTTTTTCATTTCCTGAACCCCTAGGGATTTTTGTTAGTTCTTTAAAATAATAAATAACTTTTTTAGGTTCAAATTCTTCTAAGGTTTTCAATTATTTGTCCTCTTTATCTTTAAGTTGACTTAGTAGATCTTCAAATACGTCTCCTATTGTTACTGAATCTTCTTCGTAGTAACTGCTAGAGTCTCCTTGATAAGTATCTTCTCCATCTTTAGCTTCTTTTATAGAAAGACTAATTCTTCTTCTATTAGGTTCTATTTTAAGAATCTTAACTTCAACTTCTTCGCCTTCACTTAAAACATCTTTAGGATGATTTACGTGTGCCTTACTAATTTCAGATACGTGCACTAAACCTTCAAGGCCATTAGGTATTTGTACTATTGCACCAATATCTAAAATTTTCTTAACTTTACCAGTTAAAATTGCCCCTACTTTTGTATCATCTAGATTGTTCCAAGGATCATTCTTTTTATCTTTAAGAGATAATGAAATTCTTTCTGATTCTTTGTCTATATCTAGAACATGTACTGTTACTTTATCACCCTTTTTAAGAATATCTTCTGGATGATTAATTCTTTTATATGATAAATCTTTTATATGCGCAAGCCCTGTAGCTCCGCCAAGATCTATAAAAGCACCATAATTTGTCAAGTTAGAAACTACACCCTCAACAGAATCTCCAGCTTTTAAAGTTTCAAATAGTTTTTCTCTATCTATTTTAGATTCATTTAATAAATGCTCTTTTCTAGAAAATATTAGTCTGTTTTCTTCTTCAGAAAACTCAATTATTATAGCTTTTAAAGTTTTACCTTCAAATTGCTTAAAATCTTCTATAAAAGTGTTTGAAACAAGTGATGCAGGCATAAATCCTCTTAGTCCATTAAAAGTTACTCTAAGTCCACCCTTAACTGCATTGTTTACTTTAACTTCAATAGGTTCTTTTGTTTCTATAACTTCTAAAACTCTTTCTTTAGCTTTTAAACCATCTGCCTTAAGTTTAGATAATTTAACTTCATCCTCACCGTTTCCAGCATCTAAAACCATAACATTTATAACATCACCTACTGTGAATGTTTCTGTTAAATCTTCATTTGAATCGTGTGTTAAATTTTTCTTTTTAACAACTCCATCTGAAGAATGATTTATATCAACTACAATCTCATCAGCATCTACTTTTAAGATTTTACCTTCAATTATGTCGCCTTCATTTAGTTTGTCTATTGATATTTCCTCCATTGCTTCTTCCATAGACATCTCTTCTTCAACTTCAGTTTCTGAAGATACCTCTACTTCCTCAGCTTCAACTTCTTCTGTCTCTACTGCTCCTGTCTCTACTTCTTCTACTTCTTCTGTCACTACTTCCTCTGTTTCTACTTCTTCTTCTGAAACATTTGTTTCAACATCTTTGTTCTTATTTTCTTCCATAATAATATACTAGGCTTCTTTCAGCCCTTTCCCCTTTCTAATTATCTCATCTATAATGTACTTAATATTCATTATACTTTTTAATCTTATCATAAAAAAGCTAAAGTTTCTTTAGCTTTTCAAAATATTAATAATTTAACTGTTATTTCTCCTTAGAAATGAGCTTATAACAATAATCTATTATATCACTTCTTTTGATAATTCCAATAAATATTCCTTCATCATCAACAACAGGTACAAAATTTTGTCCAATGGCTAGTGTTATTATACTATTTATATCTGAATTTATACTAATGACCTTATGCAGTCTTCTTCTTTTAATATCTTTTATCAAAATTTTATTTGTATTTTCAAAAGATAATCCTTCTGTATTTTTCATTTTCCAAAGGAGATCTCCTTCAGTCAATGTTCCGATATATCTTCCTTTGTTATCTATTATAGGTATTGCCGTATATCCGTGGTGCTCCATACGCTCTAAAACTTGTCTCATGGTAGCATTATCTGTCTCATACACAAGTTCTGATTTTGGTGTTAAAAAAAACGCTATATTCATATTTCAATTACCTCTTTTACCCAATAATTATAATCATAATAATTTACCTCTATAATTAGTCTATCATATTTTATTAGAAGTGTTTAATTTATATATATTATATTTCCTTTTTTTTCAAGTAAGTCTATTTCTCTATCATGACACGTGAAAATTATAAATTGATATTCATCTTTTTTCGAATAAAGTAAATCTAAAGTATTTTTAACTCTTTGTTTATCATAGTGAACAAAAGGTTCATCTAAAACAAACACTACTTTCTCACCTTTAAATATAATATCAGACATGGCTATTCTAAGAGACAAGTAGAGCTGATCTAAGGATCCTTTAGACAAATAAGTTTCCTCAAGAATTTTACCATTTTCTAAATATTTCATATCAAAGATTTCACTAACTTTGATAGATCTTTCTATACCTGTAATATAATTATAATTATATGAAACTTTATTATTTAACTCTGTAATAAAATTATCACTTAACTTTTCGTGAGACTCGGTTAAAATATCTTTTGTAAGTTCCAATGTTTCAAGGTATTTCAAAAGCTTTTTTTCTTCTTCTTTAAGTAAAATGATTTCTTCTTCAATAGACAAGGAACTTCTTATGTCAATTCTAGATAACTTATTCTCTAACTCTTTAATTTCTTCTGAGAGATTAACTTCAAAGTCTCTAAGTTCAGTATCTTTATTTTCCAACTCATTTGTATTGTATTTTTCAATTAAACCCAGTTTTTTTATCTTATCAATTTCCTTTTGTATATCTTTTTTATCCCTATCTCCTATTAAAGATTCTATAGAGTAATTTAATGCTTTTTCTTTTACTCTAATATCATCAATTCTTAGTAAATGAAGTTCATACTTATCAAGATAAGAAAGGTAGTTCTCATTTTCTTCTGTGAACCCAATTTCTTTTAAATATGGAATAAAGGAATCTTTCTTTACTTTTATTAATTCGCTTATACTGATTATTTCATTTTCCTTTGATTCTATACTAATTTTTTCCTTATTTATTTTTTCATTTAAATTTATATATTTATTTTCCTTTTCAATAAGATTCTCTATTGTTTTTGTATTTGTTTTTAAAAATATGTTTTCTTTATATGTAGTAATCTTTTCTAACTTATTCTTTATTTTATCTTTTTCTTTTACATTTGTTATATTATCTATAGCTTTTTTAGATTTATAAATTTCTCTATAATCTACACCAATATCATCCGCAAGTTCAATAATCTTTTTTTCATAAATATCACTTTTTTTTAAGTTATAGTCTTTATAAAGATTATTTATTTTTACAGATATTAAATAATTTAAAATTAAATATATTGCTATAAATAGATAGCTTGAAATATTATTTCCTTTAAAAGGACTTATAAAAAAAATAATTATTCCAATCACACTTAGCCCTAGAAATAAATATTTAGTTATATTGTTTTTCAAAGCGAGTAATGATTTTTCATACTTTCCAAGGATTTTTTTTATTTCTTTTTTTTCGCTAAATATTTTTTCATCTATAGTATAAGTATTATCATATTCCCTAAGCTTTTCTTTTAGTAAAGCTATTTCTCCCTCAAAAGATATTATTTTATAAATATCTTCTTTGGATACTTCTTTAAACCCAATAAAGTCTTCCTTATCAATATGCAGTTTTTCTAAATACCTTTTAGACTCTAGGATAGAATCTTTAGATTTATTTAGTTTTTCATTTAATTCTAAAAGTTCTTTTTCCGTTTTTCTAAGTTTATTAAACTCATCGCGACTAATTAATTTTATGCCATCAAACCTTTCATTTTTAAGTTTGGTCAGCTCTTCTATTTGCTGGCTTAGTCTAATAAATTCATCTTCTATATTGTGTAGATATAATTTCTCTTTTAAATCTTTAATATCTTTTTGCTTTTCTCTGTTAAGCTTAAGATCTAAATTTAACGTTTCAAGTTTATCTATATATATATTTTGCAGTTTTTCCATTTCTTTAGATTTATTATATTCTATATGCAGCTCATTTGATTTTATATAAATATCATCCAGGAGCCCATTTTTTCTAGCACCTTTTATATTTTTAATTTCATTATCTATTTTATTAATAGCTTTAGTAAAAGATACTTCCTCATCTCCTGTTTCAACTAAATTTGTAAGCCTGCTTATTAGGCCCTCATCTTTCTCATCATATATTTTAGTGTTTTCCTGACTAACAAAAAGAGTTTTTATAAAACCCTTGTAATCTAAATCAAATATTTCCCTTCCAATGTTATCAGGATAAGGTGCCTGGGAAAAGTTTTCTTTGTAAAAACTTCTGAAAACATCGTCTTTTCTTGTTTTTCCAATTTTTCTCTCTATTATAATATCATTTTTATTATGGTTAATTAGCATTGTGCCGAAAGTGAAATTATCGTTATATGGAATGTATTTAGTTCTAGTATTATCTATATTATATTTTTTTGAACCTACTGGACCATATAAGGTCGTAAAAATAAAGTTTTCTATGGTTGATTTTCCAGATTCATTTTGTCCGTGAACAATATTTATATTTTCTTCAAAATCTATGCTAAGATTTTTTATTTTACCAAACTTTTCTATATTAACATTTTTTATTATCATAGGATTTCACCCTGGCTTAAAAGTCTAAGACCAATTTTTTTTGCCTCTTTAAGCATTTCTTTATCATCAAAACTAGCTTCTTTCTCCTTTATTGTTTTAAGAAATATTCCCTGTAGGCTTCTATCTGATATTTTATCTTTTCTTTCTTTTATATAAGTAAAATCTTTAACATCAAAATCATAAAACTCATCTTTCAAATAATTTTTTATCGAGTTAATATCTACTATAACGTGTTCTAAAATAGATCCCTTTAAATTAAATCTGTAAATATTTTCTTTATCTAAGCTCATATCATCGATTATTTTTATTATTTCAAAAGATGTTTGCGTATTTGATATATCTACATCTATTTCAAGGTAGGATCTTTTATTAGTTTTTATAAAGTTTAAATCAACTAGCCCCTTATAAATATCACCATATATTATACCCTTGTCCCCTAGCTCATCATATCCCCTTGGCTCAGGTATTCCTGCATAGGCATAGTAAGTTCCCTCTTCCATTTTAATCCCGCTATAGTTGTGTCTGTGACCTATTGCTATGTAGTCTAAATCACTATTTGCAATTGATTCTAAACTAATTGGATGGTATGAGTTTTCCCCACTATTTATTTCACCGTGAGTTACTAATATATTTATCGAGTTTTTATTTTCTATATTTATTAGATTAAATAAATCTTTCTCTTCATAGTAATCTCTAAAACCAATTCCATGAACATAAACATCTAATTTTTCTAAATATATTTTTTCATATCCGTTAAAAATGTGAGTGTTTTCTGGAAACTTAAAAGAATCATAAATACTTCCTACTGTATAAGGATCGTGATTTCCTGGAGAGATAAATATATTTCCTGTAAATTTACCTAAAATATTAGTAAAGCTCATTATTGTATTTCTGGTAACTCTTTTTGAATCAAAAATATCTCCAGTAAGTAAAAGTAAATCTACCTCTTTTTTATTTCCTATATTTACTATATTAGAAACCGCTTCTAAAAGTTCTACTTTTCTTCTTCTTCTAAAATTATTATTGTGCAAAATAAGTGGACTATCTAAATGAAAATCTCCAGACTGTAATATTTTGACTTTTTTCATAAACAAATCACCCCGAACTCAAGTTCTATTTCTAATATTATAACATACACCAGTGCTAAATTTACCATCTCTAACATTTGTAAATGATTATTTAGCAAATTTTTGTTCAAAAATATGATTTTATATTAAATAATCTTAATTCTACAGACTATTTCATTGTTGTCTATATTTATATTCCTAAACAATGTATAATAAAGCTTAATATTAACAGAAATTTAGAAGAAAGGATGTAAAAATGAGATTAGCAATTATAGATATAGGTTCTAATTCTATGAGACTAGTTATTTATGAAATAATAAATAAAAGTTATAAAATAATTGGCCAGCTTAAACATTCTGTCAGACTTGGCGAAGATATGAAGCAAGGAATGCTTAAGAAAAATAAAATTTTATATAGCCTTGATGTAATAAAAGATTTCAATAGGTATTTAAAATCAAAAAACGTAGATACTATAGTTCCTATTGCTACAGAAGCCATAAGAAAAGCAAAAAATAAAGATGATTTTCTTATTCCGGCTGAAAAAATACTTGATAAAAAAATTAAAATTCTAGAAGGCCAAGAAGAAGCTTACTATGATTATTTTGCTGTTATAAATACCATAGATTTATCAGATTTTCTTATGATTGATATCGGTGGAAGTAGTACTGAAATAGGACTTGTAAAAAATAAAACTTTAGTAGAATCCATCTCCCTTGCTTTTGGAAGTATAACTTTAACAGAAAAATTTGACTTAAAGAATAATCCTGAAAATAGTAAACCTATGGATAGTTATTTAAAGAAAATATATACTAATATCTCATGGATTGATAAGGCCTATAAGCTTCCTATTGTTGGTATTGGCGGCTCTGTTAGAACACTCTCTAAAATCGATCGATATAGAAAAGATCAGGCAACTCTTATTGCTCATAATTATAGTTTAAATAAACATGATGTTAAAGTTGTAGATTCCATGGTTAAATCTTATCTTAAAGGTTCTAAAAAAAGAATTTATGGACTACACAGAGATAGGGAAGATATTTTCGTTGGTTCTTTAGCTGCAATAACAGTTCTTATGAAGCAGCTTAACAACTTTAAAATTTTTGTTTCGAACTGTGGAGTTAGGGAAGGAATACTTTTTGAAGAAATGTTTGGCGATAAAATTGTAGAGGATGTTTTAGAATTTTCCTTGAATAACATTATAAATCTTCACATGTACAAAGACTATGAGGGTAAGGATCTTTTTAAAATAGTGGAACCTCTATATAATAATCTTAGTAATGTTTTTCCCATTCTCCAAGGTAACTGGAAAGTTTTAAAAAGCGCAAGCTATCTTTTTGATTTAGGAACAAGTATCAATTATTTCCAAAGAGATAGGAACACATTTTATAGCATACTGAACTCTCCGATTAATGGACTTAGCCAAAAGCAGATACTTATGGCAGCATCAACAGCATCAGTTTTTTCAGCCCATGATATTTTAAAAGAGTTTTTCAACAAAAAAATGCTTGGAAGAAAAGATTTAAAAGTTATTGAGATGCTTGGTATATTGCTAAAACTTGGGGAAGCAATAAACCTAGGCGTATCAGGAGAAACCTTTGTAAGAAAAATCGATATTGTTGATACTAACATAAATATTTATTGCAAGACAAAACATAACCCAAATTTTAAATTAAAGGAAATAAATAATTATAAAAGTAGATTTAGATACCTATATAAACTAAATTTAAATGTTATATTTTAAGTTAATGGAGTGATTGGATGGAAATTATAGAAAAAAGGTTTAATGATCTTGATGTAGAGGAATTATATGAATTATTAAAATTAAGAGAAGAAGTTTTTGTTATCGAACAAAAATGCTCTTGCGTTGATTTAGATGGATTTGATTTAATGGCAAATCATATTTTTATAAAAAAAGATAGTAAAATAATATCTTATGCTAGACTTTTCGATAAAAATACTAGATACAAATATGCTAGCATAGGAAGAATGTGTACTTCTAGGGAATATAGAAAAAAAGGTCTAGGTAAAATTTTAATGGAAGAATCTATTAAAAGTCTTAAATTAAGAGCTAATGATAAAGTAATTATTTCATCACAATCTCATGCTGAAGTCTTTTATAATAAACTTGGTTTTAAGAGAACAGACAAAGAGCCTTATATGGAAGAAAATATTCCCCACGTTGAAATGATTTTAAAATTGGAGAAGATGTCAAAATGAAAGAAAAAAGCTATAAACTTGTAAAAAGCGATAAACCAAAAAGAGAAAGACAGTCCTGGGATGATTATTTTACTAATATTGCACTTTTACTTGCTAAGCGCTCTACATGCGATAGGGCTAATGTAGGTGCCGTAATTGTAAACAAAGATAATAGAATAGTAGCTACAGGATATAATGGTAGTGTAGGCAGCAAAACGCCTCAGTGTGATGATATAGGCCATGTCATGAGAGATAATCACTGCATCGCAACTCTTCATGCTGAAATCAACTGTATAGCTTATTG
>LFRM01339047.1_pt2 | contig 36021 bp, 33 predicted proteins | sample 618341 | NCBI WGS metagenome assembly LFRM01 (sample SAMN03654438, study PRJNA283298) | anaerobic digester metagenome | isolation source: pool of bioreactors CSTR01a, CSTR02a, and CSTR03a thermophilic anaerobic... | place: Denmark: Kgs. Lyngby | collected 2014-05-21 | reverse complement strand
AATTGACGACAAGTGGATAAGCGGCAAAAAATACCTGGATATGAGTGAATACCTTCAGTGGCAAGAAGAGCAAAAACATACCAATGATCAAAGCAATATTGCGTATATCAGATAAGCTTATTGATAACTGAGGAATTTACACACTAATCTGGACTTGATCCCTGCTGGCGTTATGTTATGGTAAGTAACATTCCACTTCCATCTGCGCCTTCAACTGCGCAACCGCCTCCGGTTGGGGAGGATCGGTGCCCGGAGTAAGACAAGCTGCCGTGCCGAAGGCCGCAGCTGTCCTGACAGTCTCCTGCTGATCGGCGGCCTTGGCCTGGGCCAGCAAGTAGCCGGCCAGAACGCTATCCCCAGCGCCAATGGTGGATAGGGGTGTGATCTTGGGCACCCAGACATGGCAGCAGAGCTTGGCTCCGGCATAGACCAAACCCTGCTCGCCGAGACTGATCAGTACGTTAGCTATGCCCTGCTGGTGGAGCTCTTGGGCAGCCTGGCGCACCTCGCCAATGGCTTCGATCTTCCTGCCCAGCAGCGCCTCGAGCTCGTACTCATTGGGTTTGATCAGCCAGGGCCGAATCTCCGCCAAATCCTGCAGGGCGAAGCTGTTGGAATCCAAAACCAACAGGGCACCTTGACTCTGGAGGGCGCTGAACAACTGCTTTACAACCTCGAGTGGCACTCCTTTGGGCACCCTGCCCGCGAAAGCCACTACAGTGCCTGGATGGATCAAAGGCAGCAGGGCTTCCCGAATCGTTTGGAGCACGGACACATCCAAACTGAAGGTGTCCAGACTGAGCCGTGTTTCCAGTCCTTCGGCTGGGTGGATAGTGATGTTCTGGCGGATGGCCCCTGGGCAGGGAAATTCTAAGTACCTCAAACCCTCAACGTCTAGGATGGCCTTGAACTCCCCGGCGTTCTCCTGGCCCATGACGACAACCGCTAGACTATCCAGGCCATTAACCAGGAGGGCGCGGGAGATGTTGATCCCCTTGCCTCCCGCGTTCACTATCCGGCGAGAACTGTAGTTCTCCTTCCCCAACTCGAACCGCTCCACCTCATAGTGTACATCGAAGGCGGGGTTCAGAGTAATGGTCACAATCTGCTGCATGTATTTCTCCCCCTAGATCACTTTGGGGGTACCGAACACACCGATCTGGTGCGTGACAATTCTCTTCACTTCCCGCTCAGCTGCGGTGGTTAGGTCGGGATAGCTCACGGGTTTGTCCCCAGCGAGGAGCTCCCGAATCTTGGCCACTGCAGCCAGGGAAGCCTCAGTGTAAAAGTTGATCTTGTTAATCCCATTGGCCACCACGTTGCGGAAATCCTGATCACTTAGGCCTGAGCCGCCGTGCAACACCAGGGGGACAGCGGTTCTGCTGCGGATCTCCTGGAGCCGCTCCAGATCCAACTGGGGTTTTCCTCTGTAGGGGCCGTGCACGGTGCCAATGGCCACAGCCAAAGCATCCACACCGGTTTTGCTCACAAAGTCCTCAACCAAATCGGGATCGGTGAAGTCTTGAGGGTTGGCCACCGAACCTTCCACCAAGTTGCCTTCACCGCCGCCCACAAAGCCCAACTCCGCTTCTACGCTAACCCCTTTGGCCTGGGCCAGTTCCACCACGGTGCGGGTAATCCTGACGTTTTCCTCATAGGGCTGCTGGGAAGCATCGATCATCACCGAAGAGAAGCCCAGATCCAACCCGCGTTTGATGGTCTCAATGCTCAGGCCGTGATCCAGGTGCAGAGCCACAGGGGTCTTCACTTCGTCAATTCTTCTTAAGGCAAAGGCCACAAACTTCTCCAGGTCTAGGTAGCGGAAGTGCACCTCAGCGATGCTGAGGATGACGGAAGCACCTGTTTCTTCACTGGCTGCCAGAATCGCCTCCACCATGCCGTGATTGGAGGCGTTAAACGAGCCCACGGCATACCTTTTCTCCACCGCGTCTTGCAGAATCTCCTTCAGAGTTACTAAAGCCATTGCAGTGCCTCCCCTTTATCTTGTGTACCTAAGCAGCTCCAACTGGCTCAACTCCAGGGGGCCGTCTCCGTAAATGACTTCCAAGGAATGTTCACCGGCCGGCCTTGGTTGATCACCTCGTCCACATGCCTCAAGAGCGGGAACTCATCCATATTGATCAAGCCGCGCTCATGCAGTTTGCGCAGGGCGCTGGCGGCTCTGGTGGTGATCATCACCGATTCCAACGTTACCCCTTGCAGCTCGGCCAGGGCGTCTTCAATGGAGAGCCCGCGCCCTAAGAGGATACCCAGCTTGCGCGTACGCCCACCATAGATGGTCACATAGAGGTCTCCGATTCCAACGTTGATGCTCTCATCTCTGCCGCCCAGGAAGCGGACGAATTTGGTCATCTCCATAGCCGCCTGGCCGAAGAGAGCTGCTTGGGGATTGAAAGCCTGAATACAGCCTTCGCCGAATTCCCTTTCCTGCAGACCAATGGCGAAGGACACACCCAGGGCATAGCCGTTTTTCATGGCTACCGCCGCTTCCACACCGACAACATCGGTGGAAGTGGATACGTGATAATAGTCTGTTTCCAGAAGCTTTTTCAGTCTAAACAGGATAGCCGGATCTTCACCGCAGAAATAGACCCAGGAGTTGCGGCGGTCAGCCAGTTCATAGCTGGTGCAGGGGCCGCCGATGGCGTTAATGGACAGGCGTCCCCCGGTCAACTCTTTCCAATAATGGGGAAAGGTCTGCAGATCGCCGTTTTCCAGTTCCCGCAGGCCCTTGGTCACAGCCAGCACAGGCACATGATCGGGGATGAGCGGCAGGATTTTCTCGCCAAACCACTCCACCCCGAAGCTGCTCACACCGCCAATGACCACATCGGTCCCGGGCAGAGCCTGCTCGATTTCCTCCAGCTGGAAGGCTTTAATGCCGTCCGGCAGTTGACGCTTGAGCGTAGGATGATACCCACTTTCCTTGAGGCTATCAATGATATCCCGATCCAAATGGGTACCCACGAGACGCACCTCGTGGCCGTTGTCGCGGGCGGGCATGCTCAAAGCAGATCCCATCATTCCGGCCCCTACTACAGTTATTACAGCCATCTTCCATCACCTCAGTTTGGTTTCAGCACTGCTCTTCCAAATGGAATCTACCAGAAAACCCCTGCAAGGTCTAGTCCTGCAGTACAGCAATATGATCTTCCGTGATGTTCAAGGCAACCTTGCTGCCCACAGCGAAAACTTCCGGATCACTGCTCAAGTTGGTTACCTGCAGTTCCAGCCCACGCACGGCAATACGGTACTCAATAAACGACCCTTGGAACTCCACGTGGCTCACCACCGCTGGACCGTCTTGGGCGCGCTGGGGATGCACCACCTCCGGCCTGATCACCAAGGTGACCTTCTGGCCCTTACTGCAGGCAAACTTAGGCTTGGGCGGATGCAGGGTCAGCCCCAATTCCGTCTCTACTGCGAGTTTGTCGTTTTCCACATCCTTGACCACGCCCTCCACGAAGTTGGCCCGGCCTAAGAAGTCGGCAACGAAGCGGTTCACCGGGTGATTGTACAGTTCATCCGGTCTGCCCAGCTGCAGGATGACGCCATCCTTCATGATGGCAATCCGGTCGGAGATGGCCATGGCTTCGTTTTGATCGTGGGTGACGTACAAGGTGGTAATGCCGTAGCGCTGCTGCAGCTGGCGAATCTCCGTGCGCACATTGAGTCTAAGCTTAGCATCCAAGTTGGACAGAGGCTCGTCAAAGAGCAGGAGATCTGGCTGACAGACTAGGGCCCTCGCCAGGGCTACCCTCTGCTGCTGTCCACCGCTCATCCGGTTGGGGTGGCGGTCCTTGAGTTCGCGCAGACCTACCAGCTGCAGAACCTCATCCACCTGCTTGGCGATGACGTCTTTGGGCACCTTGCGGATCTGGAGAGGGTAGGCCACGTTGTTGAACACTGTCATATGGGGGAACAAGGCGTAACTTTGGAAGACCATACCAATGTTGCGGTGATTTGCCGGCTTGTCGTTAAGCAGCTTCTCCCCCAGGTAGATTTCCCCACTGGTGGGTGTCTCCAAACCTGCCACCAGACGCAGGGCAGTGGTCTTACCGCAGCCGGAAGGGCCGCAGAGACTGATCAGTTCGCCGGGCTCGCAGCGTAGATCCAGCTCATTCACAGCCCGCACTTCTCGGTCGGAGCCCACCTGAAAGACCTTGACTAGCTTCCGTAATTCTAAGGTATGGCCAGCGGCTTCCTGCCGCCTTGCCTCTGCACGTACAGCCATCGTTAATCCTCCAATCGCATAATGTCTTTGCGTTCAATGAAGAAGTAGTTGAAAACGTTCAAGAGCAAGACGATGAGGATCAGAATGGAACCTAAAGCGGAAGCTCCACCGATCTTACCCGTCTCGATTTCCGCGAGCATGGCTGCGGTAATGAGATTCCAGCGCGGCGAGATAACAAAGATAACCGCACTTAAGGTGGTAATGTTCTGGGTAAAGCTGAAGATCAAACCGGCCAAAAGGCTTAAACGGATCAGCGGTAGGAGAATGCGGCCGAAGGTCTGGGCTTCATTGGCCCCGAACACCAGGGACGCTTCTTCAATGGACTGATCAATCTGGTTCATGGCCGCCACCGCCGTGCGCAGGCCGTAAGGAACCGTCCGGATGGTGAAGATGGCAATAATGATCAGGGACGTTCCCGCCAGCAGGAATGGCGGTTTGTTGAAGGCGATAGCGTAACCCAGACCGGTGACAATACCCGGTACCGCCATGGGCAGCGTTGTGAAGATATCCAGGGCCAAACGTCCTTTGATCTTCCCGCGCGTGATCAAATACGCGGTGGCCAGACTGAGCAGGCCGCCCAGGAGCGAGGCGATGGCTGCCAGGAACAGGGTATCCTTTACCGTCTTCAGCCCCAGCATCCAGGTGCCGAACAAGACCTGCTCAAAATGGCGGAAGGTAAAGGAGTAATCCACGCCCCACACGTTAACCAAGGCGCCTACCAGGATCATCACATAAAAGAGCACTACAAACAGAGCCATCAGCAGCGTAAAGCCGCCCATAAGAAAGACCACGGGCCTATCCTGAATGCGGTGGCCTACCTGGCTCGGTTTGCCGGTAACAGTACTGTAAGTCCACTTCTTGGCGATCCACTGCTGCAGGGCAAACAGGGACAGAGTGGGGATAAGCAGCAGAATAGCCAGGATGCTTCCCGTTCTAATGTCAAAACGCCCAATCACAGAGACATAAATCTGCGAGGAGAGTACATCGAAGTTGCCGCCAATGAAGACGGGGTTACCGATGTCCGTTGCCGAGAGCATAAAGACCATGAAAAAGGAACTGATCACCACTGGCAGCACCAAGGGGAAGGTGACCTTCCTGAACACGGTCAGGCGCCCGCCGCCAAACACGGATCCAGCCTCATCTAAGGAAGGATCCAGGCCCATAAGCAGGCTGCGGAAGGACAAATAGGCGAACGGGAAAAAGGCGAGGGTCTGCACGATAACCAAACCGGGGAACCCGTAGAGGTTCACGTTGCGCAAACCAAGCCAATTATAGGTAACAAGGCCCCGCGACCCAAAGAGCAGGATCAAAGAGATACCGAAAATAAAGGGCGGCGAAACGGTAGGGATAAGGGCGATAAAGTGAAGCAGACGGCGCAGACGCCTGGGCAGATCCACTTTGGTGATCGTATAGGCGTAGATGAAAGCGATGGTGGTACTGAGCAGGGCCACAGTCCCGCCCAAGCCTAAAGTGTTCATGATCACCTTGCGGTAATAGCTCCGCTGCAGTACCCTTTGGAACTCAGCTAAACGTCCCGTGGTCATTACATTGAGTAAGGGATAGATGACGAAGATGGCCAGCCAAACCCATAGCAGAGCCATGAGCAGGTAGAGGATTTTGGAGTTCCGCACCCTGGAAGCGCCGGCCACAACTCCTTTGCTCCTTAATGCCTTTGCCAAGTTAACTCCTCCTAGCACCGCCACAGGGTACTGTGGCGGTGCCTGATTTAGAGTTCACCGGGGGGAAAGCCCCCCGGCGAAGTTGCGACTGTTACCGATACATAATCTCGTTTTCGAAGCGCTCGATCAAGCGGTCGTAGTTCTCAGCCATCCAGACCAGGTCGAAGCCCTCCATGAAGGGAACTTCCAGGGGCACACCTTCTGCTTCGGGCTCAGCAGGAACGGCTTCCCTGTTGGTACCAACGATGAGCGGGTACTTGAAGATGCCGTAGACTGCCTTTTGACCCGCTGGGCTGAGCAGCCAGTCTACGAACTCCCGCGCTACTTCCGGTTCGGGGCCGCCCTTGATCAGGGAAACGGGCTCCAGGGAGTAGCCTACGCCTTCCTTGGGATAGGCCAGGGAAAGATCATAGCCTTCTTCAATGAGGTAGTAGGAGTCGGGAGCCATGGTGATACCCATAGCGATCTCACCGCGGCCGGCCATCTGGGCAGGAGCCATACCGCTCTTGGAATACTGGAAGCAGCCATCGTCAAACTGCTTGAGGTACTCAAAAGCTTCATCTTCGCCCAGGAGCTGAACCATGGTGGCCAGCCAGAGGTAGGCGGTTCCGGAAGTGGCTGGGTTGGATACGGCATACAGGTTCTTCCACTCAGGCTTGAGAATGTCATAGTAGGAAGTGGGTTCTTCCAGCCCGTATTCCTTCAGAATCTGAGGATTGCTGGTGAAGGCGAAGGTGGTTACGAACACACCGGTCCAGTAGCCTTCAGGATCCATGTACTGCTCATCGATGAACTCCCGCATGGGCGAGAAGTACGGCTCCAGCAGACCTTCTTCTTTAGCAACCAGGTGGGAAGTACCCGGTCCAAGCAGCCAAACGCTGGCTTGGGGGTTGTTCTTCTCAGCACGGAGGCGGTTCAGAGCCTCACCGGTGGACAGGCGGATCCAGTTAACCTTGACCCCTGTATCCCTCTCAAAAGCTTCCACAATGTGGCGTACACCCATCTCCTGAGTACTGCCGTACAGAGTCAGGGTCTTCTGGGCGCTGGCCAGAACAGTCAGGGACAGCACTAACATGGCCACAATCAAGACTTGCAAACTCAACTTCCTCATTCTGTCAATTCCTCCTAGCACAGTTTTGTAAGTGAGTACACAGACTGGTCAGGATGCAAGCAATCCTCGGCAGTTCTCACCCCCTGTCCCTGGAAGTTGGGCTAGATTCGCTCCCCGTGTTGGAGGAGGTACTCCTCTGCTTCATCACACCACAGCCCGTTGTTGGCTTCTACGATTTGGGCCAATCCCCTGAAGAGCTCGTTTTCTCTGCCTAGTTCGCCGAAATCGGAGATGGCCGTAACGGGCAGCTTAATGTGGGCATAGCACAAGGTTTTCATCCTGCCAGGCGTAGCCACATCCATCACCGCCTCCACCGCATGATCCAAACCGCAGATATGGGAGACCATGCTGGCAGGGTTGAGGGTCCCCTCCTCAATCAGCTTGAGGGATTCCCGCAGATCGTCTAAGGATCCGCCGCTAGTGCCGATCATGTGCACCGTATCGTAATGCAGGCGATAGAGGTTGATGCTGGCTTGGAAGTTGCGGTCCGCCGGTCCTGCGAAGAAATTGATACAGCAGTCCTTGGCCGCCAAGGCATCGGCCATCTCCACCACCTCACGGCTGGGCACCATGACGAAAATGTCATCGAAGCCGCCGCCGGAGACTTCGCGCAGGTAGCTCTCTTGATCGGCAATTTCCGATACATTGATGTAGACAAGCTCAATGCCGCGCTGTTTGGCGTCCTCCACGGTAAAGATGCGGGCCGCTCTTTCTAGGCGCTGGGCATCAAGATCCGTGACCACGACCAAAGAAGGGTTGTAGCAGTGCAGAGCAATATCTAATGCCCCTAAGCCCATGGGCCCGGCTCCGCCCATAATGGCCACTTTGCCTCCTTCTTTCAGTCCCGGGATGAACTCATAGGTGGTGGGATGAATATGGAACTGGCTCTTGAAGGCCCTTAAAATGCAGCAGATGGGCTCGGCTAAAGAACCCTTGAAGAAACTTCCCGTATAAGGCAGAACGCAGCCCCGTTCAATGACCAGATTGGGGATGATGCCGTAAGTCATGCTGCCGCCAAAATAAGGGAAGGAGTAGCCAACGGAATAGGCACTGTCTGGCAGGTACAGTGCAGGCTGGATGACCACGCGCTGCCCTTCCTGCCATTGATCTTGAAGAGCCGAACCCACTCCGGCGATTTCCCCGCACATCTCGTGGCCCACCACGATGGGGTGCTCCTTAATGTCTGGGGGAACGCGCTTATGCTTCTCTCCCTGCAGCACGGCTTTGTACGTGGAAAAGCACACTGAATCGGACACGACCTTCATGAGCAGTTCGTTATCCTGGAGCTCGGGCAGTTCAAACTGGTCCAGCCGCAGATCATTGGCCCCATGCAGCCGCACACCTGTTGTCTTCAAAGGACATCAACCCCTTTGCGTTTTATTTCCGTGAGGATCTCAGCAGGCAGTTCACCATCAGTTACCATGTAGTCCACATCCTCCAGCCGAGCGAAGGTATAGGCGTGCACCTTACCCAGCTTAGAGGAGTCCACAAGCAGCACCACCTGGGCGCAGCGCTTGATAGCAGCCCGTTTCAGCTCGCAGTCCTCGGACAGGCCTGTAGTAAAGCCCCGTTCCACATCAAGTCCGGTGGCACCGAGGAAACCAATATCGAAGTTCACATTCTGCAGCTGTTCTATGGCCCGGCAGCCAGCGGTACTCAGACTGTGTTTGTTAAACGTACCGCCAATAACCTCGACTTCCGAATCCTGCAGCCTCGCCAGTTCCAAAGCGCAGGTAAGACCACTCGTGATGATGCGCAGGTTGAGGTCAGGCAAGGCCCGGGCAAAGGCCGTAGTCGTGGTGCCGGAATCGATAAACACAGATGTGTCCGGCTTGAGCAGGCTCACCGCTTTGCTGGCAATCAGGTTTTTCTGCTCCACCCGTTCCAAACTGCGCTGGGCGTACCTTTCCTCCGTTAAGCCGATGATCGCTTCCAGTGATTTCGCGCCTCCGTAAACCCGAATAATCTTGCCGCTTTTCTCTAGGTGTTCCAGGTCGCGGCGCAGGGTCATTTCCGAGACGTTGGGGAACTGCTTGTGCAGTTCGCTGATGGTCACTTCCCCTTGGGCGCGAATTAGAGCTGCAATCAGCTCCCGTCGATCTACCACAAGGCTCTGCCCCCTTTCAGAGCAGCGGGCTGTTCTTATTTAACACCAAACCACTTAGTTTATGTTCATTTCTAACATCTTTTGTTTACAATATTACACCCACCAGCCCATTAAGTCAATGGTTTGTAACAGCAAAATGATGTCCAAGGGACGAGTTTTAAGGATTTGACAATCAAGGAGGAAGGAAAAACCTCCATAAGTCCCCGTTAGCAGAAGACTCATGGAGGTTGAGGCTGCATGTGCGTTTCTTTCATCTAGAGGTTGGAGCCGCCGTTGTGCAGAGGCACAATATACTCGCGCGCCAGAGCTACGGCCTCCTCCAGACTGCTGCTGAGGCCAAACAGGCCAGTGGAACCCAGTACAAAGCGCTCGGCACCCGCCTCGCGTAATGTGGGCATGGTGCGCTGGTTGATGCTGCCATCAACCTCGATCTCATAGCCAAGACCGTGCTTAACCTTCCATTCCTGCAGTTGGGCCACTTTGCGGACCATGGCGGGAATGAAGGGCTGGCTGGCAAAGCCAGGATCTACCGTCATTACGGTGACCGAATCCAGCTCTTCCAGTACGTACTCCAAAGCCGCGGGACTGTCTAAAGGGTTAAGGACGATACCCACTTTGGCTCCGGCTTGTTTGATCAAGTTCTTCAAGCGAAAGAACTGGCCCTGCACCGTATCCAGGTGCAAACTGATCTCTTCTACGCCCAGATCCAAAAGGCGCGGGACATAGTCCTGGGGCCGCTGGACCATGAGATGGGCATGGCTCGGCTTGGTGAGATACTCGCGCAGAGCCGCGAGCATATCCAGATTCAAGGCCAGGCTGGGCACATAATGCCCGTCCATGATGTCCCAATGATAGGCATCGGCAAAGTTATTGAGCACCTGGATATCCTCAGCGAGGCGCATATAGTTGATGCACATCAGTGAAACGGAGAGCTTAATAGGGCATCCCTTCCTTCCCTTCCGTACATCACAGCTTCAGTTCAACCATGGTCTGGCGCACTTCTTCCAAGGCACGCTCCTGATCCTCAAGGTTGATGATCTCCAAAACCGGAGTAACGTGCGGCAGCTCGGCATAGCGTCTCAGCACCCTACGCATATCGATCAGTCCATCGAAGATGTTGCTGTGAGTATCCTCTTGGCCGTTGTTGTTGCTGATATGGCTGGAATGCAGGCGTTCCGGAGCCACATTGATCTCATCGATGATATCGTAGCCGTTCAAAAAGGCATGGGCTACATCGAGGCACAGGCCAATGCGCTGATCGGTAAACAGCTCGTTCAAGCCGGCCAGAGAATCAAACGGTTTGGGAGCCCACGGCAGGTTTTCCACCAAGATCTGCACGCCCAGTTGCTCGGCCCGATCGGCCAGCACGCCAAACGAATTCATGAGCAGCGGCACCGCTGACTCGTGTTCCAGGCCCTCTGTGGTGTTGATGGGATGGATCACCACAAAGGGTGACTCCAGTTCACTGCAGATCTCCAAGGTCTTCAGCAGCCACTTCTGCGTCTCGGCCACTTTGGCGGGGTCGGAACTGCCAAACCCCAGCTTGGTGAAGGGGGCGTGCACCGAATGGCAGATAAGGCCGCTCTCCCGCACTGCCTTAACGGCCCCAGGTACATCAGCAATATAGCGCGGATCAAGGTGCACACTTTCCGCCCACAGCTCAATTTGGTTGAAGCCGGCCGCTTTGAAGTCTCTCAGCGCCGCCTCCAGGGGTTTCTGATCATAGAGGATGGTAGACAGGGCATAGGGAAACATCTTCTCTCACTCTCTTTCTAAGAATCCTGAAGTCTTATGATCCAGCTGCTATCCCTTCACACCGGCGGAAACCGATGTCTCAATGATCTGCTTGCGGGCGATCATGTAGGTGATCAAGGTGGGCAGAGAAATCAGCGTAGCCAAAGCCATGAGCTTACCCCAGAACATACCTGCTTCTGGATCCTGGAAGTGGAGCATAGCAATGGGCAGAGTCTGCTTCGTTTGATCCCTCAAAACCAACATGGGCCAGAAGAACATGTTCCAAGCCTCAATTACGTGCCAGATCGTCAAAGCCAGGACTGGCCCTTTGATTATGGGCAGGATCACCAGATACAGGGTCTGCAAGTCGCTGGCGCCATCGATCTTGGCTGCCTCAAAAAAGGAAACGGGCAGAGACTTCATGTGCTGTCTGAGGAAGAAGATGCCAAACCCGGAGGCGATATAGGGCAGGACCACTCCCCCAAGCCGGTCCAGCAGACCGAAGGAGGAAATCATGATGTAGTTAGGGATCATGGTAATGGCAAAGGGAATCATCATGGTGCCGATCACGATGGTAAACAGCAGATTCTTGCCGCGGAAGTCGAAAAAGGCAAACCCGAAGGCGGCCATGGTTGCTGTCAGCATCCTGAAGCCCACAATACCCACAGTCACGATGATCGTGTTTTTCAGCCAGCTGGAAAACGGAGCGTCCTTCAAAATGGCTTTAAAGTTCATCAGAGTCGGGTTGCGCGGGATCAAACCAACGCCTTGGCCGAACAGGTCTTGGGGTGCCTGCACAGCAGTGGTGAACATCCACAGAACTGGGAACACAATGACTACAACCACCAGGAGCATGATGAGGTGTTTGAGGAGTTCAGCGGCCCGTGCCCTAATTCTCATAGTGCACCTTCCTTTCCCCGAAGTAGAAGATCAGGAACGCCACTACTGCAAACAAGCCAAAGGTGATCAGAGCGGTGGCTCCCGCTAATCCGGCGTTAAAGTACCTGAAGCCGTACTGGTAAACCAGATAAATCAGGTTGTTGGTAGAGTTATAGGGCCCACCCCGTGTCAGAATATGGATGGGAATGAACACATAGTCGGACACGAAGATCACGGTTGTGACCGACAGGAAGAAGATGGTGGGACTGATCAAAGGCAGTTTAATGGACCAGAATCTCCGCCAAGGACCAGCGCCATCGATTAGAGCTGCTTCTATGATCTCTTCAGGGATGGCTTTCAGGGCCGAACCGCAGATCAGCTGGTGGTAGCCCAGCATGCGCCACCCCGAAACAATTACGATGGACCAGAGGGCCACGCGATGATCCGCCAGCCAGGATAGGGGCCGTAAACCTACCGCGTTGAAGAGTTTGGCGATTACTCCATCGAAGGGAGTGTACATCCAAATCCACACAAAGCAGGCCACGGAAAACGAGAGGACCGTAGGGATGAACAGCAAAGACTCATAGGCTCCCCTCAGCCTGCGGATGGATAGGACCAGCAACGAAAGGGCCAGAGGAATGACAATAGAGAGGGGGAACAGGCCCAAGACGTACTTCCCCGTATTGATCAAAGACAGCTGAAAGTCTTCCCGGCCGAATAGAGAACGGAAGTTCTTAAGGCCCACAAAGTTTTTATTGGGACTAATCAGGTCCCAATCCATAAAACTCAAAACGGCATTGTACAACAGCGGCCAATAGAAGAACAGGAGAATGGGTATTACTGCCGGCAAAATGTACAGATAAGGACTGATCTTCTTACGCATCTTGTATTTGCGCATCCACCCCGTACCTCTTTCCCGTCTTATTTCAGATCAAACCTGCTCAACTAGAGGGAATCCGCCACGCTTCTTTCCCGCGTGGCGGAAACCCTGCTTACTTCATGCCGAAGGTACTTCAGCCTTAGTCCCCGATCATGGCGTTAATGTCGCGGACTGCCTTATCGAGAGCGGGCTGAGCGGCTTCCCGTCCGTAGATGATGCGGTCGCGAGCATCTACGATGATCTGCTCAGCTTCAAGTCCTGCTGCACCTGCACCCCAGTCAACCCAGCCCACACCGTAGGCCAGCTATTCTGTGGCAATCCCTTGCTCGGGATAGGCCAAGGGAACTTCAGCCTTCAGCGGATTCAGGTAACCAGTCTTTACCCACAGAGCCATGGTTTCCTGTCTGGTCAAGTATTCCATGAACCTCCAGGCAGCCTTCTGTTTGGCCGGGTCTTGGCTGAGCATCACGAAGGAGGAACCGCCGATGACCAGTCTCTTGGGCTTGTCCCCAAAGCTGGGCATGGGACCAACTCGGAGCCAAGGAGCGTACTCTTTGTAGGTCTGGTAGCGCATGATGGTGTTGAGCATCATGCCAACCCTACCGCTCTGGAAACCGCGCTCTGCCTCGGTGTAGGAAACCAGGGGAATCAAACCATCTGCGTAGAAGCTGCGGTACATCTCCATTACCTCAACAGCCTCTGGAGTGTTGAAAGCGGCCTTGCCATCCACCTTCATCTGCACGCCGTTCATGGCCAAGAGGTTCTGCAGTGCCCAGGTTTCCTGAGGCAAGCTGATGAACAGCGCATCATACTGCGTGTTTTTCCTAATCTGTTCTGCGAACTGGCGCACTTCTTCCCAGGTCTGCGGCGGCCGATCGGGATCCAGGCCAGCAGCATTGAAGATGTCGGGATTCCAGTACATAACCATGGTGCTCACGACAAAGGGAACTCCATACTGCTGGCCATCTACTTTACCGAAATCCCAAATGTCTGGGTTGCTGAAGCGGCTGGCTACTTCCTCCAGCTCATCTCCGGCGACGGTGGCCAAATCCACTGCTTCGAGAGCCTTCACGGTGTAGCTCATCAGATAGTGTCCTGGCGAAGAGATGTCGGGTGGATCTTGCCTGGCTGCTTTCCGGGCAACGATCTTCTCCACTACATCCAGGTACTCACCGGGGATGGGACTGTTCTTAACTACGATCTCACCCGCGTATTCGGCGTTGAACTTATCCACGATCTCCTGCAGTACTTCGTTGTTCAAACCGCCCCATCTATGCCAAATCTCGATCTCAACGGGAGCAGCCGCACCAACGAAGTTGACACCCAAAAAGAAGGGTTAACAGCATCAAAGCAACTAGACTGTGTCTCTTCATCTTCTGTTTCTCCTCTCCTTTTCTGAGTACATTTTCGGACTCTGTGCTACCCGGTTTGCTCTTGAGCAACCAACCCCTTTCCCTGAAGCTTCCTTCATCCGCGGCTGCAAATGGCGGCAGCCACCCTTACTTCGGGGCTAAAGAACCTCTATACCCTTACCCTGCAGCGTTTCCACTACTTCTGCATCGATCCCGTCATCGGTTACTACTACATCCACGTCTTCAAGGCGGGCAAAGGTATAAGCGTACACTTTACCCACCTTGCTGGAATCCACCAAGACTACCGCTTGATGACTCCGCTCAATGGCTTTTCGTTTCAGGGCGCTATCGGCGCGCAATCCGGTCGTGAAACCCCTCTGCAGATGGAAACCTGTGGCACCCAAAAAGGCGATGTCGAAGTTCATATGTTCCAGCTGCTCCAGCCCGCCCACACCAAATGTACTCAAGCTGCGGTGGTTCAACTCGCCGCCGATCACTTCCACGCTTGAAGTGTGCAGCCTGGCCAGCTCGAGGGCGCAGGTCAATCCACTGGTGACGATCCGCAAATTGAGGTCGGGCAGGAGCCGGGATAAAGCGGTGGTAGTGCTGCCTGAGTCAATGAAGACTACCATGTTCGGTCTCAGCAGCTCTACAGCTTTTGCCGCGATAAGGTTTTTCTCTTCGCTGGCCTGCAGGCTGCGCTGGGCGTACTTCTCTTCGACTAGGCCGGCAATGGCCTCGATGGACTTAGCGCCCCCGTGCACCCTCACGATCTGCCCCTGCTGTTCCAGATACTCCAGATCGCGCCTCAGCGTCATCTCTGATACATCGGGAAACAGCGTGCGCAGTTCAGCAATGCTGATCTCCCTTTCGGATCGAATCAGCTCTGCTATCTGCATCCTCCTCTTCAGCACAGCATCGGCCTCCCGTCGTTATGCACAATCCCGTTGTTCTCCTCCAACAAATAGGTGTTTGATCCAAACATCTAATACGTTTAATTTAACACAACGCCATAAAAAGATCAAGGCACGATGTACGATCTTCAAAGTATTAAGCCTAATTAACTGTTAAAAAGTACGAATTAACCGCAGCTACTTACAGTTTACAACCGCTGTTCAAAGCAAACATAAAAAAAGGACTCCCCGGCCATGGACAGCGCTGTGCTGACACTGTCCACCGACGGGGAGTCGATTATCAACTTGAGCTGATCTGCAAAGGTGCCGCGAAGCGGGCCTCTATGCGCCTATCTGGCTTCCTGCCACAAGGACTGAGCCACTTCCTCCAACTTGCCCAGATCCCACAAGAGCATACTGGCGTTGTATTTGAACCTGATATCTTTCGTCAGCAAGAACGCTCTGCGGGTACCGCAATAGGAGATGCCAATCGCCACAGGCGAAACCGGGCAGCCTATAATCTCGTAGCTTTTACGCAGCTCTTCCGCACAGGGCATTTCTTCTTCAATAATCCTTAGAATCTGGTCCCAGTTATTTATAATTCGTGACAAACGCTCAGCATGAGCCTCTTTGTCGTATTTCCGCTCTTTTTTGTCCAGCTCTACCAAACGCTCACCGCTCTTGCCCAAGTAACTGCGGATCACTTCGTACCAGCTCTCCAAGTCGAAGGCCTGGGCATACTGGCGAGCATGGGCTTCATCGGGTACGATTTTCTTGATCTGGTCGTAAATGTCCAGGGACAGGATAGTGCCAATACCGGTCTGTAAGCCGTGGAGGCTCTTGGGAGTGTCGAATTCCAGATGGCGCATATCCCAAAGGTGAGAAAAGTAATGTTCCACGCCGGAAGCAGGCCGAGTCGTGCCGGCAAAGCTCATGGCAATACCGGCGAGGATGAGGCTTTCCATGAGCAGCCTAACCGCTTCATGGTCTCCCTTGGCCAAATCCTCCACATGGGAGACGCAGTTGTGCACTGCCAAGCGCATCAAGGAAGCGATCTCTTCGCAGTAGTACTCATCCGTGACCAGGTGGGAAATGCGCCACTCACAGGTGCTCACGTACTTGGCCATGATGTCGCCGAAACCGGCCTGCAGAAGCTTCCGCGGCGCTGCGGCCAAAACGTCTAAATCAGCGATGACGGCCAGGGGCACGGTGCTGGGTACGGAAACCTTCACCCCCTGCATCACCATGGATGAAGTGTCAGAAACAAAGCCGTCCATGGAGGGAGCAGTGGCCACGCTGATATACCGGACACCTGTCTCCTTGGCTGCCAGTTTGCTGATGTCGTTGATGGTGCCGCTGCCGACTCCTAGGACTAAATCGCACGAGGCATCGAACCCAGCCAAGACCTTGTCTAAAGATGTATCAGTAGGCTGGACATAATCGTCGTCAAAGATAAAGACGGTCTTGGGAATACCGGCCTGATCCAGCAGGGAGGCCACCCGTTCGCCGGCTGCAGCGTAGGTGTTCTTGTCGGCGATGAGAAAAACTTTCGAAGCCCCGTATTTCTTCACAACCTCAGCAGCCTGCTCAAGGGCTCCCGCCTTGATAATCACTTCTTTCAGGGGGGTGCCGTGGTGCTTCCCGCAGTCGCAGGTAAAGCCCTGCTCAATTAGCAACCCGTTGAAGTCTCGTTTGGCGATCTCTACAATCCTGCTCAATGTCCTTCTCCTTTCTCAAGGGTGTGTTCAGTGCCATATCTGCCGTGGAAAAAGATGCGCGCTGCGCGTTTATTGATCCCTTTCTCCAACAAGTGCAATTACCCTGCGAGGCACCAGCGCGAAAGATTTGGGCGGCCAGGCTGCTCCTAGGACAGCGGCTCGGCCAGCGCGAGCAGGGCATGGAGCAGCAGGTCACCTCCCTGGGTGATGTCTTCCAGCGTGGAAAACTCTTCAGGGCAGTGGCTTAAGCCCCCTTGGCTGCGCACAAAGATCATGCCGACCGGACAGATCTGGCTCATGATCATGGCATCGTGCGCGGCCCAGCTGGGCAGGACATGGTAGTCCAACCCCAGCCGCTGTGCAGTGGTTTGCAGAACCTCCAACACTTGCGGCTGGATCTGCACGGGTGCCGTGTGGGCCGTAACCTCTGCCGTCCAGGTCAACCCTCGCTCCTTGCAGATCTGTGCTAGGTAATCCAGCGTTTCCTGAGCGATAGCATCCCGCTCGTCCTCCGATATGCCTCGCCAGTCGATGGTGAAATCCACTTGAGCGGGAATAACGTTGTGTCCTCCCGGAAAAGCCTGCAGGAAACCCACCGTGCCCCTGGTGCCCGCTTTGGATGTCAAGGCCAATTCTTCCACCTTTTGGATCACTTGGGCTGCAGCGACCATGGGATCTGCCCGGCCCTGCATGGGCGTGGCTCCGGCATGTCCGCTCCTTCCCCTGATGGTTACATGGTACTGATGGGGCCCGGCAATAGCTGAGACGATACCTACGGGCTTGCCTGCCTGCTCCAACACGGAAGCCTGTTCAATGTGCGCTTCCAGAAACACCTTGATGTCCTCCCCGCGCCGCTTGGCCTCTCCGAACCGCTCTGGTTCCAGTCCCGCCTGGCGCAGAGCGTCCGCCAGCAAGATCCCTTGGGCATCCCTCACTTGGTAGGGGTAATCTGGCGGCAGCAACCCAGTCACCGCCATGCTGCCCAGCAGACAGCCAGGGAACCTGCTGCCCTCTTCCCCAGCAAACACAGCCATTTCAATGGGGAGTCTAGTCTTACAGCCGTTGTCCTCCAGTACCTGCAGGCACTCTAAGGCTAGGATAACTCCAAGTACACCGTCAAATCTGCCGCCGCTGGCCACAGAGTCCAGGTGAGAACCGGTCATGACCAGAGGGCCCGCCTCTTCCCCAGGGCGCCGCCCGAACACGTTACCCGCGGCATCCCTCCTAACCTGCAGCCCCGCAGCTTGCATCCACTCTATTACGAGCTCGGTCGCCTGCCGGTCTTCCTGGGAGAAGGCCAGCCGAGACACTCCGCCTTCTTCCGTAGCTCCTATCCTGCCAAGCTCTTCGATTCTTTCCCAGACACGCCTGCCGTTGATCTTCAAAGTCATCCCCTCACACAAGTGTTTCTCTGATCTACGCTGCATAGAAGATTCCTGTTGACGGGCGCAAATCCTGCTCTAGGCGCCGCCCCCAGGGACAGGACTTCCTAGAACGCTGGCGAACTAATAGGCTAGCAACTGCGCAAGTACATGAACGGAGGAATGCTATGGCCTTATCCAAGGGCACTTACCAACTTGTAGTGCGGAATATACAGCTGGTCAATGTGGGCACCCTCTCCGTAGAGCCAGCCTGGGTGGCTGTTTCTGATGGCCGCATTGCCTATGTGGGCCGCAGTGGTGAGCCCATACCCGAAGCAGAGGTGATCATTGATGGAGAAGGAGATTATCTAGTTCCTTCCCTCATTGACGCCCATATGCATATCGAAAGCAGCTTCACTACCCCCAGAAGATTCGTGGAAGCAGCCCTGCCCGCAGGCACCGGCACCATCCTCAGCGACCCCCACGAGATCGCCAATGTGGCAGGCGTAGAAGGGGTGGATTGGATAGTACGAGCCAGTGAGGGCCTGCCCATGGACATCTACTTCGCCTTGCCCAGCTGCGTGCCAGCTACCAATACGGAGCTGGAGACCCCCGGAGCGGATCTGCGTCTGGAACAGCTGCAGGAGCTGTATGCTCGCCATCCGGAACGCTTTATCGCCTTGGGCGAAGTGATGGACTTCACTGCACTGCTGGACCCCAACTCCCGCCTCCATCCCATTTTGGACTGGGCGAAGGAGCGCAGGCTGGTCATCGATGGACACTGTCCTTCACTGCCTCCAGAAGACAGGCAGGTCTATTTCTCCCACGGCATCATGGCCGATCACACCATCACGAATCCTGAGAAGATCACGAGTGAACTGGCCATGGGTGTGTGGGTACAGCTCCAGGAGAAGTCCGTGACCCAAGAGAACGTTGAGGCGTTGCAGAAGCTGCCCATGGAACAAGTCCTGCTCATCACCGATGACTACGCGCCCTCCCGCTTTGCCCAAGGGCACATCAACACTGTGGTGCGCAAGGCCATCGCCTTAGGCTTAGATCCCCTGCAGGCCATCGCTTCCACCACGGTGCGCGCGGCCAGATTCCTGGGCCTGCGTAATGTGGGCATCATCAGCCCCGGGTATTGGGCCAACTTCTGGACAACAGAGTCTCTGCAGGAACTTGTGCCCAAACGGGTCTTTTACCGGGGACGGGATGTCCGTGCATGGCTCGAAGAACTGCCCACAATGGAGCTTGACCCTGTGGGCGGGCCCATGCACATTCCCGCCATTTCGCCTGAGGATCTAACCATAGCCACAGAGGGCCCCCTTCCAGCCCTGGTGAGTAACGGTGAAACCACCACGACTCAACTGGAATGGGTGGACTGGCAGGGACATCCCTACACAGATCCACTTCCACCGGGGTATGCTTGGTGCTTGGCTACCACCCGGCACAGCCCCAACAAAGAAGTGGCCCTCTGCCTTGTGAAGAATTACGGACCGCAGAGAGGGGCCATCGCCTCCACCGTAGCTCACGACAGTCACAGCGTGATTGCTGTGGGGCAGTTCCCAGACCTGCTCACCGCCATTTCTGAATTGGCCAGATTGCAGGGCGGCTTTGTGGCCGTGGAGCAAGGTCAGGTGACAGCCAAAGTGCACCTCCCCTATGCGGGACTCTTGAGCGATGAACCTGCTGCCCAAATCGCAGAGCAAGTGCGCCAGTTCGAAGAGGAGATGAGCCGTTTGGGAGTGGTGCACGAACGGGCCCTGGTCTTCTTCACTGTGCTCTCCCTAACGGTGAGCCCCTACTACAAACTCACACCCAAAGGTGTGATCGATGTCCAGAAGCGGGAGATTATCTGGCGGCATCGATAGTGAAGCCCCGCAGCTCAACCAAAAACCCCTCTGTCCCGGTCCTGTTACCAGTACAGAGGGGTTTCCTGCTTTCCGCAGTCTACATCAACTGCTCAATCTTCTCCACCCGCAGTACTAGAGCAGCTCTAGCCCAGGGGAACTGCTCCTTGATCGCTTGGAAATAGACGCCTGTCTCGTGAAACTCCGCTTGTCCAGTTAAACGATAACCGCAGCCAGGCTTCCCGTTTTTCCCTTCCACTTCGGGTGAACCCACGAGCAGCTGCACCAAACTTCCCTTCTCGGCATTGCTCTGCGTCTTTCTATACCCTCCGGCGGGAATCAGGAGCATCTCATCCTGCACCATCAAGAAACGGTTCCAGGTGGCGACAAGATGTACACCATCTGGGCCGCAGGTGGCAAAGGAAGCCACTCCATCCCTCTGGATAACCTCTAAAAACTTCGCTTCCTGCTTAAGCACACTGCATTCCTCCATCCTTGGTTAAGCCGGCCTATGGCGCGATCTGCTTCACCGACTCCCTCACTACTAGGTCACTTCCCAGAACAACGGTCTGTGCCGGGCTGTCCTGCTTCCCTTCAATCATGCCAATCAGCTTCTCTGCGGCGATCTGACCCAACCGGTATTGGGGTTGTTCCATCGTGGTGAGCCCCGGCTTGATTACAGACGCAACATCGATATTGTCGTGCCCGATGATGGAAAAGTCCTCAGGAATATTCAGCCCGTGGTTGAAGATGGCCTCGTAGGCCCCAAAAGCCATGAGATCATTGGCAAAGAAAATGGCCGTTGGCCGCTCAGACATGGCAATGAACCTCTCCATGCAGGCCTTGCCCGTTTCTCGGCCGAAATCACCGGGCAGTACCCAGTCCTCGCGGTACTCCACCCCGTGTTTCTTCAAGGCCAGGCGAAAACCGTCCAGGCGCTGCAGGGCCGTTTCCACATTGAGATCCCCCGTCACATGCCCGATCTTCGTGTGGCCCTGGTTAATTAGGAACTCGGTGGCTTTGAAGGCTGATTTCTGGTTATCAATGGTCACTGCAGGATAACCTGACTTTTTGACCTGGCGGTCGATCTGCACGATGGGAAACCCCTGCTTTTCCAATTCCAACAAGGCCTCTTGGCTCTGCAGCGAAAAGGAGAGGATGATCCCATCTACCTGCTTGCTGCGCAAAAGGGCCAGCGCTTCTGTTTCTTCCTGCTTGTCGTTGTCTGTGGTGCACAACAGGAGGGAGTAGCCCAGCTCTTTAGCCCTTCTTTCGATGCCCTTCACTATGGCTGGAAAGAAGGGGTTGCTGATATCTGGTATGATCAAGCCGATGCTGTTAGTTTTCTGCAAGACTAGACCGCGGGCTAAGCCGCTGGGTTTGTACCCCAGTTCCTCGATTGCCTTTTTGACCCGGCGCTTGGTCGCTTCACTTACATCGGGCTTGTTGTTCAGAACTCGGGATACTGTCGTGACGGACACGTTAGCCCGGGCGGCAACATCTCGTATGGTAACCATAATCCACCCTCCCAAAGCAGTGGTATACGGAAGTGATGACCCTAACTCACCTTCCCGCAGAGCCGCCCCGGCCCTGGAGACAGGTGGCCATCTCCAGGGCGGGAGGCAGCGAGTTGTTAACTGGATGGGCGCGAGCACAAGGGAATAGGCCTAAGCTGGGCGGAGGTCTTATTTGCCGCGCCGCTAGACGGATCGTGATCACACAGGGGTCGCTGTAGATTCGTCTAGCGGACGCAGCTTAAGACCAAAAGCCGCCTCACTCCAGGAGATCGCCCAGTACACGCTGCAGGAGTCACTGAGAGCTTGCTCCGACCTCTTGGCACTCAGGCAAGTGCTCCTCTACCTCGGCCCTTCCGCGAGCTTGTCCTATTCTGCCACTTCTAAGGCGATTTCCATCATCTCCGTAAAGGTTTTCTCCCGCTCTTCAGCAGTGGTAGCTTCCTTGGTAACGGCCGAGTCGCTCACGGTGAGGATGGAAAGGGCCCTGCGGCCGAACTTGGCGGCGACGGTGTACAGCTCCGCCGTCTCCATCTCCACCGCCAGAATACCATACTTCTGCCACACCTTCCAAGCTTCAGGATCATCGCCGTAGAACAAATCGGAACTTAAGATGTTGCCCACTTTCACTGGAATGCCCTTTTCCTGGGCCGCGTTGTAGGCCTTGAGCAGCAGTTCAAAACTGGCTGTAGGGGCGTAGCTCATACCCCTAAGGCGCAGTTCATTGTTCTTGTTGTTGGAGCTAGCGCCCAGGGCCAGGATAATATCCCGGATCTGCACATGGGGCTGGTAGGCACCGCAGGAGCCTACCCGGATCAGGTTTTCCACGTCAAAACCCATAATCAGCTCATGGGCGTAGATGGAAAGCGAAGGCATGCCCATGCCGCTGCCCATCACGGACACGCGTTTGCCTTTGTAATAACCGGTGTAGCCCAGCATGCCCCGTACTTCATTGAAGCAGAAGGCATCTTCCAGGAAGTTCTCGGCGATGAATTTGGCCCTCAACGGATCGCCGGGCATCAACACCGTTTTGGCCACATCACCTTTATTCGCACCGATATGTGTGGTTGCCATCTTGCAGACCTCCTCTATCTTTCTGAAACTCTCTACTGCTCCAGCTTTTTCAGTTCCTCAATGATCTCCTCGATGGTGCCGTACACCTTGCCGCCAACTCTGTAGATGCAGCCAACGGTGAAGAAGTTCAGGCCTTTCCCTTCCCCGCTATCGCTGCCCGGTTTGACCCGCTGATCGTCGGCCAGGCCGAAGATGCCCAGCTTGTCCTGGCCCGCGAGCATCTGCTCAGTGAAAATCCCGATCTCGCTGGCGGTACCGTCATCCACTTGAGTACCATCTAAAAGGGCAATGAGCACATTGGCCCAGGATACCCCTTCATAGTCCACATTGAAGATCTCGATGGCTTTTTCCCGCAGCGACAAGCTGGCAAAGCGGGCTGCTTCTTCAGGGGTTCTGTTTTGGCCTTTCTCATGGGGAACGAAGACCTGAAAGCCTTCCTTGCGCAGCTTGGCAGCGCATTCATCAATGAATCTACGCTCGTAAGAGGTAAACAGTGGACCAGCAAAGTAGATGCGAATCATGTCTGTCACTCCTTAGGTTGTTATGCTGTTGAATTTCCCGTGGCAGCTCACGATTACAAGCAGTTCAAGGTCAGCCCGCCAGTTCTCGTCTGCGTTTGACAGTCTCGCCCGGCAGTGCAAACAGGGTGAGCAAAACGCCGAGGCCGGCGGAACTGGCGGCGAAGATCCAGAGCAGGTTAAAGGAGAGGTGGGCAATCACGCCTAAAGCCATGGAACCTGTGGATACGCCCAAGTCATAGGCATTGGCATAGATCCCCACGGCCTGCGGCCTGTCCGCCAGGCTGGCCCGGTCCAAGATCAGGGCGAGCAGAGAATTGTAGGTGGCAGGAAACCCGCCGCCCATGCACACCGCGGCCACGATGAGCATGGGAAAGCTGGGCAGCAAGGTCAGGCAGAGCGTGCCCGCCACGATGAGCAGCAGGGCCGGCACTGCCAGGGTTTTCCTCCCCACCTTGTCCGACACAAAGCCGATGAGGGCCGCGGTCACCATGGATGCTGCTGAATACACGGAGAAGAAGATGCCCACATTCTTCATGCCCACACTCACCCCGTGCAGGGGCAGAAAAGCTTGGGTTGCGCCTTGGATCATGGTGATCGCGAACAGGACTGCGCTTGGCACCACCACCCACCCGTTTCTCAGCAGCTGCAGCGTTGGTGTGGCCACCGCTAGGCTGTCGCGCCGCGCCCCCTGGGGCTCCCGGATTGCAGAGATGCAGGGCATGGCCAAAAGCGCCACTGCCGAGGCCAGCAGAAACAGCGGCTGAAAACCGGTCCGTTCCACCAGGGCAAAACCCACCGCGGGTGCGCTGGCCAGGGCAATCCCGTTAGCCACGCTGTACAAGCTGATCACCGAGCCCCGCTTACCCTCGGGAGAAAACTCGGCCAGCAGGGTCTGGCTGGCGGTAATGAAGCCAGCGAGGCTGGTGGCATGGAAGATGCGGGCTAGGGCCAAGAAGAGAAAGCCCCAGTTCAAGGTGTACAGCAAGGGTCCAGTGATGGATGCAAGCATAGACACATAGAGCACAAACTTCCTGCCCCTGCGGTTCATCACCTTACCCAAGAGCGGCCGCATAAACACCGCGGTGAACGCGTACAGCCCGGCCAACACACCCACGATCCTCTCTTCCCCGCCCAGCTGCGCCACATAGAGGGGGAAGGTGGGCGTGATCAGCTGTGTGGATGCGTTGTACAGAAACGCTGTGGCCAGAACTAATAGTATGTCCTTGGTGAGAAGTGCCTTGAGACCTTTCACACGTTTCTCCACGCTTTCTGTAGTTACTCGCTGAGTGCTTTTTCCACGTTGCGCAGTTTGGTGCGCTGCACGTCTCTAGCCAGCTTGATGGCCACCATAAGCAGAATGCCGATAGTGAGCACAGAGGGGAACATCAAGACGAGCTGAGAGGGAATGCCGCCTGTACCCTGCAGCCGCATGGCCAGGGCATCGGCAAACCCGAAGATGAGACTAGCCAGCGCACCGCCAATGGGTGTGCCGCGCCCAAAGATGTTGGCAGCTAGACCCACGAAGCCCCTGTTGGCAGACATGTTCTCGGTGAACATGGTGAGATGCCCCAACGACAAATACACGCCGGCCAGAGAAGCAAACAGGCCGCTGAGCAGAACCGCCAACAGCTTAACCCGCTCCACGTTGATGCCCAGAGATTCAGCCGCTTCCTCGTTTTCGCCAATGGCCCGCAGGTGCACCCCGGCGGGTGTCCTGTAGAGGAAAATGTGCATGACGATAACCAGAAGCCAAGCCACGTACACGATGGGCGCGTAACCGCTCACGATGGGCCCCAGCACCGGAATATCCTTGATGATGGGGATGTGCACTTGGTCAAAGCCCACGATCCGCGGGTCGGAAAAGGCTCCCGCCACTTTGAACATGGAGCGCAGCATGTAAATGGTAAACGCATTGGCAAAGGCGTTGATGGCGATACCCATGAGGATGATGTGAGCGCGAAAGCGCAGGGAAAAGACACCAAAGAGCAGTGCCACAAGCATCCCTGTGCCTACACCGATGAGCAGTCCCATCCACACACTGCTGAAGAAGTAGCTGCCCACTACGGCAAAAAAGGCGGAAAGGAGCATAGTGCCCTCCAGGGAGATGTTGATAATCCCTGCGGCGCTCGTGACCATGGCCCCCATCGCGGCCAGCAGCACGGGGGTAGCCATCCTGATGGTACTTTGAATCATCGAAATATCGAGAAGGTCCCTAAGCACTGGTGGTCACCTCACCTTTAGTAGTTTTCAAGGTTTTAGACCTTCTGCGCAAGGCTTTGAAGAAGTCGAAAAGCCCCTCGGCCGCCATGAAGAACACCACAATGGCCAGTACCGTGTCGGACAGCTGCCGCGGTACGTCGGTAGTCATATCCACCATCAAGGAGCCGTTCTGCATGCCGCCGTAGAAGAGCGCCGCCAGAAGTGCGCCGATGGGCGAGCCTTTGCCGAGCCACCCGATGAGGATGCCGTTGAAACCTAAGCCCACAACAAAGGGGTCGAAGAAGCGGTAGTGCACGCCCAATACCTCAACGCCGCCTGCTAGACCAGCAAGGGCACCGGAAAGGAGCATACCGCCAAAGGCCACCCGTGTGGGATTGATGCCCACATACTCGGCGAAGAGGGCATTATCGCCCACCATTCTCATCCGGTAACCGAAGGTAGTGCGCCGGAACAAGTACCAAAACAGGAGGGCACAGAACACGGCTATAAACAAGCCCCAGTTAACCTGGGAGTAGGTGACCAAGCGGGGCAGCCTGGCCGTGGTCAGAACCCTGGGAGTCTTGGCCGCCATGGGGTTTTCCCGCAGCGGATAGTTGGCGAGATAGGCGGTGAAGAAGGTGGCAATGGAGTTGCCCATGATGGTGGTGATGATCTCATTCACCCGGCACTTGAACTTGAGCACGGCCGGCACTAGAGCCCACAGGGCACCTGCGGCCATGGCCGTTAGGATGGACAAGGGCAGATGAATCCAGGCGGGCAGCCCTTTAAAGGTAAACCCTGCCCAAGCAGCCGCCACCGCACCCAGGAGCAGTTGACCTTCCACACCCATGTTGAACGTCCCGGTACGAAAGCCGATGAGCACTGCCAAGCTCGTGAAGATGAGGGGCGTGGCTCGCTGTAGGGAGTTCATGATGTTGCTTGCACCCACAAAGCCGCCCTTGAACATGAGCACATAAACGTGCAGGGGATTATGGCCGCTGGCCAGCATAAAGATGCCGCCGATGACCAGTGCGATCACCAAACTAGCAAGTAAGGAAAGAAGGGGTCGCCAGTTGAACTCTTTGCGTCTGCTCTTCATATCACAAAACCTCTTCTTCTTTTTTTGCTTTCAAGGATTCCGGAACAATGCCGGCCATCAACAGCCCGAGCTCCTCTTCGGTGGCCGTACCAGCGTCGACCACGCCTACAATTCTCCCTTCGTACATCACCGCGATGCGGTCACTGAGAGACATGATTTCGGTAAGTTCAGTGCTGACCAGCAGGATGGCAATGCCTTCCTCGCGAGCATCCAACAGTAACTGATGAATGAACTCAATACTCCCGATGTCCACACCCCGGGTGGGCTGGGCAGCAATCAAGCAGCGCGGTTTGGTGTCCGTTTCCCGGGCCACAACTGCCTTCTGCATATTACCTCCGGAGAGGGTATCCATCAAAACATCCTTGGAAGAGGTCCTGATGTCGAACTTCTCGATCAGCTTCTGGGCGTAACTGGCCCGGCTCTTGAAATTGACGACGCCGTTTTGGGCAAAGGGCTTCTGATTGTGCTGGGTGGCAATGAGGTTTTCTTCCACCGTGGCCTTCAGATTAAGTCCGCGGGTGATGCGATCTTCGGGGATATGGCCCAGCCCATGTCTGCGTCTGGCCAGGGGCGCAGCATGGGTGATCTCCTGGCCATCCAGGCGGACGGTACCCCGCTCGGTCTTGCGCAGCCCGGCGATGGCTTCCACCAGTTCCGTCTGGCCGTTGCCCTGCACTCCGGCGATGCCCAGGATCTCGCCGCCTTTCACATCAAAGCTCACCTGGTTCACCGCCACCAAACCGCGGTTGTCAGCCACGATTAGATCCCGCACCTGCAGCACAGGATCCTTGCCGGCCTTCACCGGCCGCTTGTGCACCCGCAGCAGCACTTCCCGGCCTACCATGAGGCGGGCCAGCTCTTCAGGGCTGGTTTGGCTGGTAGGCATGTTGCCCACCACCTTGCCCCGGCGCATCACGGTTACGCTGTCCGAGATGTCCATAACTTCTTTCAGTTTGTGGGTGATAAAGATTACCGTCTTGCCGCCTTTGACCAGCGTACGCAGGACCTGGAACAAGGCTTCAGTCTCTTGGGGTGTAAGTACGGCGGTGGGTTCGTCCAAGACCAGAATCTCGGCTTTCCTGTATAGGGCCTTGAGGATCTCCACTCTCTGCTGTACACCAACGGGGCAGTCCCGCACCCGCACGTGGGGATCAATCTGCAGGCCGTACTTCTCGGAGATTTCCAAGACGCTCTCCAGTTCCCCCTCTTCATCAACGAAAAACCTATTTCTGGTAGGCTCCGCACCCAGGCAGATGTTCTCCATGATGGTGAAGGAGGGGACCAGCTTGAACCTCTGGTGCACCATGCCGATCCCGAGGGCAATGGCCTTATCAGAAGACTCAATGGCCACCTCTTGGCCGTTGATTCTGATCACCCCTGCATCCGGTCTGAGCAGACCGTAAAGCGTGTTGACTAGGGTTGATTTGCCGGCGCCGTTTTCTCCCACGAGAGCATGTATTTCGCCCTTTTTCACCCGCAGGGTGACCCCATCCACAGCCTTCACGCCTGGGAAATGCTTGACCATATCCAGCATTTCAACTGCATAGTCCATGGTTCTCCCTCTTTTCTAGACGCCTTTTACCTCCACGCCTGTGTCCTATTTTGGAAAGAAGGGTGCGGAGCACCCTCCTTTCCAGAACCTATTGAGTGTTAGTTGAGCATACCCGTGGGATCGGGCACTACGATTTCACCGTTGAGCAGCTTCTGGTAGTACTCTTGTACAGCCTCCAGGGCTTCATCGAGACCTGGGAAGTGGACGTGGTCATACTCTAGAGGATACATCTGGCAGGGGCCAACGGCATCTTCTTCCAGACCAAAGATCATCGTGCCGGGTACATAGTTGCCTTCAACGAAGTCTTTGATAATGTTGAACACGGCAACGTCCAGCCTCTTGAGCATGCTGGTGATCATATTGTCGGGAGCGATGTAGCACTGATCGGAGTCTACACCGATCACGTACTTGCCAACTTCTTTCGCAGCTTCGATTACGCCCTCACCGGTTTTGCCAGCAGCGTGGTAAACGATGTCTGCGCCGCGGTTATAGTGGGCCATGGCCACTTCTTTGCCCTTGGCGGGATCGTTGAACACACCGGCGTAACCAACGAGCACTTTCGCTTCGGGGTTCACAGCCTGTACGCCCATGGTAAAGCCCTTCTCGAAGCGTTCGATGAGCGGGTTGTGGGCGCCGCCAACAAAACCTACGGTGTTGGACTGGGTCATCTTGCCAGCTACTACCCCGACCAGGAAGGAACCTACATGTTCCTTAAAGACAACACCGCTCACATTGGGCAGCTCAGAGTCGGAGTCGATAATGGCAAACTGTACATTGGGGAACTGCTCTGCAATGGCTTCGGTGGCATCGAGCATGCTGAAGCTTACCGTGATGATCAGGTCATACCCGTTTTGAGCCATAAACCGAATGGAAGTCTCATACTCTTCTGGGCCGGAAGGCTCTACATAACGGCCTTCAATCGGCAACTGCTCCAGGGCCCACTGGAAGCCCCTATAGGTGGAATCCAGGAAGGACCTGTCACCAAGGCCGCCGGAAAGGATCAACGCGACTTTTTTCTTCTCCTGGGCAGCTACGCCCATGGACAGACCGGCTACAAGCGTAACCAAGAGAACCGCAACCAAGAAACGTCTTGCCAATTCCTTTTCCTCCTTTTCAGAACTCATTTGCTGAACTACCTAAGTCAACCACTGTGCTTGCGACTACCTGCGCTCTCCACTGCCGACTTTGTTATCAGCCCCCTTGCCTCAGACTTAATGAGTAAGCACATCTAGGAACCAGTTCAAGAAGCGCTCTCTATCCACATCCACGGCCACGGTGGCGTTGGGCTCGTTCTTGGACCAGGGCCGGTCATCTACCACAGTCTGGCCCACAGCCACCTCACCCTCCGTTTCCACGGCTAGATAGTAGCGCTTGGACTGGACAATCTCAGGGTTAACGGCCACGCCCACCGCCAGCGGGTCGTGCAGATGAATGCCGCCGAGCTCGATTTTGCCCGTGCGCTTGGCGAAGGTAGCCTCCAGCAAGCGGCGGGCAAAGCTGGCCAGTGGTGAATCCTGACCCTCAAACCTTGCCAGATCCTCTGCAAACAGGGTTGCTTTCTGGGTCACATCCAGCCCCACCATGGTCAAGGGCACCCCGGACTGCACAACGTGTCTGGCCGCATCGGGATCTACCAAGATGTTGAACTCCGCGGCACTGGTGGTATTGCCGGAACAGAAAGCAGCACCACCCATAAACACGATTTCCTCAATCTTGGCAAAAGCCTCGGGATCCAGGCAGTACAGCATGCCCAGGTTAGTAAGGGGACCGATGGCCACGATGGTGATGGGTTCTAGAGAGGTGCGCAGCTTGTGCCGCAGCCACTCCACAGCCGAGAGGTCGTGTACTTTGCTGCTCGGCTGGGGCAGGTTCAAACCCGCCAGCCCGTTTTCCCCGTGCACTTCCTCTGCGGTGATCAATCTGCGCCTTAAGGGATACGCGGCGCCCTTGGCCACGGGGATGTCGGTTCGGCCTACGGCCTCCAGGATGGTGAGGGCATTGTGCGTGCCCTGTTCCACCGGGACATTGCCGGAAACTGTGGTCAGGCCTTCCACCGATACCCCTGGCAAGCCCAGGGCAAACAGAATGGCCAGCGCATCATCTATGCCCGGGTCTGTGTCAATGATGATCCTTTTCACCTGTGGTCACCTCCAAAGTAGTGATCAACTGTGGCACGATCGGGGAAAGAGGTCTGTGCTCCGGCCTTGCTTACGGTGAGGCCCGCCACAAAAGAAGCAAAGCGGATGGCGGTGGGAAAATCCATCCCTTCCGCCAGGCCCACGGTTAGGCCTCCCACAAAGGAGTCACCAGCACCGGTGGTATCGACCACGGGGAACTTCTGCGCAGGATAGTACTCTGCTTTGTTCCCCAGCACCGCCAGACACCCCTCGCCGCCGAGGGTGACGATTACGTTTTCCACCCCCTGCTCCCGCAGGTTCCAAGCCATTTTTTCCAGTTCACGACCGCTGGTGCCGCAGAGAACCTTCAGCTCCGACTCATTGGGCGCCAGTATGTACAAGCCCTCAAGGAGCTCGGGGGCTACTTGGTGCGCGGGTGCAGGATTGAGGATGGCCTTAACCCCTTTTGCGCGGCACAGCTTGAGCACGTACTCCACCGTCTCCAAGGGGATCTCCATCTGCAGCAGGCAGTAGTCCACCTGATCAAAGAGCTCTTTGTGCCCGTCGATCTGGGCCACGTCTACGCGGCCGTTGGCTCCGGAGTTGACCACAATGCTGTTCTCTCCATCTGGGGAGACGCAGATGTAGGCTACACCGCTGGGGGCTTGTCCATCCACTTCTACTCCCTGAACATTCACTCCACTAGACTTGAGGCTCTCCAAGAGCTGCTGGCCGTAGGTGTCAGCACCCACCCGGCCGATCATGGAGACCTTCGCGCCGAGCCTAGCGGCGGTGATGGCCTGGTTGGCACCTTTACCGCCGCCAACGAGGCTTTGAGCTTTTGAGAGCACCGTTTCACCAACAGCTGGAATATGGGGCACTTCGAGGACAACATCCATGTTGATACTGCCCACAACTAGAATGTGTTTCAAATCCAAACCCTACTTTCTCACTGACACTGCTGGAAAAGTGATGCACAATGGTGAAACTACCCACCACAAAGGAGCAGAGATCTGCCTGTGGGCATCCGCCTTCGTGTAAACATTACCCAGCGAAGTTTACATTTCCGTAACGAAAACCCTACCGTTAACGGTTCCGGTGAGATCATAATACTGTACGAGTTTACGTTTGTCAACATTAGCAATCTATTCTTGTGGAATTTCACATTTCAGCACTAAGCAGCTTAGTTTATTCTCCGATCCAAACAAAAAAAGAAGCAAGCCCGTCGAAAAGACGAGATCTTGCTTCTTTGCCAAGCTCAAAATCGAAAGGTTTTACTTGCTCTTGCTCATGGTTTCTAGGAAATCTTCGATCACCGCGCGGTGGTCCACATCTAGGCACACGGTGCAGTTGGGCTTGTCCTTGGCAAAGGCGCGCAGATCCGCCACCGTCTGCCCCGTGGTAAAGCGCCCGCGCGTTTCCACCCGCACATAGGCATCTTTCACTTCGAACAGCTCAGGGTGGAGTAGATACGTAAAGGGCAGCACATCATGGATGGAAAAGCCGTCTAAATGGGGGTTATGATGCCGGTAGAAAGCGTCGTAATGGCGGCTGCATTCTACCAAGAAGTTGCCCTGCTTGGTGTTGAAGCTCTTCAGCCGTTGGGTATCCGCTTCATGGAAGATGGCCTTCATGGTCACATCCAAACCCACCATCACCTTGGGTACATCCAAGGTCATCACTAGATCCGCTGCGTCCGGGTCGCCATAGATGTTGGCTTCCGCCACCGCGGTGCTGTTGCCGGGCGCACGCACGGTTCCCCCCATGAGGCAGATGCCGGCTAGCTTTTCCATGGTGGCGCGATCTTTGATAATGGCCGCGGCCACGTTGGTGAGTCGTCCCAAAGGAACCAGAACGATCTCACCTGGATAGCGCTTGACAGTCTCCAGGATAAAATCCATGGCCGGCAGATCAATGGGCTGGACCTGCGGTTCCGGAAGTTCCGCTCCACCCAGACCGTTATCTCCGTGCACGTTCATGGCGCCCCGGGGAAAGCGCTGCCTGATCTCTTCCCATTCGGCCAGACTCTTGCCCAGCGGATTGGCGAGGCCGCGGGCCACAGGGATGTCAGTCCTACCTGCCAGCTCTAAAAGGGCTAAGGCGTTGCGGGTGCAGAGGTCAATCCCGGCGTTGCCAAAGATGGAAGTGATGCCCAGCACCTCAAATTCCGGCCTGTTGAGCGCATAGAGAATGGCAAAGGCATCATCCACACCGGGGTCAGTATCGATGATCACTTTGATGGGGGTGCGCAGGTTCTTCACTCAATCATCCTCCTTATTCTCGTTCGGTGACGAATTTGGCCAAAACTGCATCCAGCTCTTCCAAGGTATAAGCAAAGCCCACACAGCAGTTTTCGATCATGAGGTTAGTGAATTTGCTGAACTTCTCCCGGCACCCATCGCGCACATCAAAGCGCACACCGATGGAAGGCTTGCCCTGGGCCCAGGCATAACCCACTTCCCAGGCGGTGCCATCATCGGTCTGCACTCCGTCACTGACGCAGATTACGAAGTCAGCCTCAGCCAACATCTGGACGTTGTGCTCAAAGATCCACCTGCTCTTTTCCGCATCGCTCATCTGGGACATGTCCACAAGGGGCTCGGCGGTGGGCGCGTTGATCACCTGGACATGCTTTTCCACCACGGGAATCATGGTGTTGACGTACCATTCTTTCGTTGCCGGACTGAAAATGTAGGGGTTGGCAATGTAAGCTTTGAGCATCGGACCACCTCTCCTGTTGTAGTTACCAGACTCTAGCGCTAACGAATAACCACATCCTGAAAGCCCAAGGCCTCCGCCTGGGCCTTCAGTGCCTGCATATACTCTTCAGCAGGGCTCTCACTCTCGGCCAATCTGCCCCGCACCCCGTATTTACGGAACTTGATCAGCTTGAGCCTGATCCTGCTGACCTGCGAGCCGATGGTATCCTTGATGCCTTGGATCACAGCTTCCGCATCCACCTCCCCAGGGAGGCAGACCACCCTGAGCTCTGCGATTTTACCTGCTTCGGCCAGAAAACGCAGGTTCCTTTTCACGGGCTCATTGCCGCTGCCCGTGAGGGCGCTGTGTACCTCCACATCCCAGGCTTTCACGTCCAGCATTACCCCATCGCACACATCCATCAGTGCGGGAAACTGCGCCAGTTCCACCATGCCGTTGGTGTCCAGCAGGCAGGAAAGGCCTTGGGCTTGGGCTAACCGGAAGAGCTCGGTTAGAAAGCCTGGATAAAGGGTGCATTCCCCTCCTGAAACGGTAAGGCCGCGGATAAATGGGATGTTTCCCTCCACGGCCGCGAACACCTCAGCTGCCGTCATGTATTTCACTTTGGGAGAGGAGCTGTGCGGGCAGAGGGAAATACAGGTGTCGCAGCCCGCGCACCTGGCTTCATCCCAGACTACCTGCTCACCCACCATACGCAAGGCCCCTGCTGGGCATTCCGGTACGCAGAGGCCGCAGTGGCGGCACAGCTGCTGGGTTTCCGGGTTGTGGCAGTATAGGCAGCGCAGGTTGCAGCCCTGGAGAAAGATGGCCGTGCGGTTGCCCGGGCCATCCACCAGACTGTGGGGGATAATCCTGTTGATGGGCGCGGAGGTCATACTCCGCGCACCTTCCGCTCTGCCCCCTTGTTGACGGCAAAGGCATCCACGCCAAAGCGGGTGGTGTTCTGGAGCACCGCCTGCTCATTGCGGTATTTCTCCATCTCACTGCGTTTAACCAAATAGCCTGTGATCCGCACTAAGTCGCTGTTCTCTTCATAGAAGGCCAAGTAGCGTACGCCCAGATCCACTGCGCCTTTGACAATATCTACCATAGCTTGGGGGTTATTGCGGGCGGTGGTTTCCATGGGATAGATGTCGCTGCAGCCGGTGGTGATCAGCCTCTGGAAGCGGGCCGCATGGCGCAGCTGATCGGCAAGGTTCTCCGGCTCCTCCCCAACAGGAATGCGCACACCGGGCGTGATCCCCACATCATCGGACAGGCCCACCTGGGCATGGAGCATGAAGCGGCCTCCGGTCAAAGGCGAGTAGAGGGCAGGGAACTTATCCACAAACTCGTCCAGCGCCATCATGATCCGCTCCGCCAGATCGTCGGCCTCTGGATCATGGCCGTAGCGTTTGCCGGTGCCTTCCAGCAATATGTTGGTGGCTTCGGCCAGTCCCACAAAGCCGAACATGCCCACGAAGCGGTCACTGTGGATGAGGCCTTCTTTCACCAGGAAGGAGCTGGCAAAGAAGCCCGATTCCTCCACGATAAAGCGGATGCGCTCGTTCATGTACTCGGCCATGGCGGTGAGCACATCGGGGAGTACACGCTCAAAGAAGTCGTCAATGCTTGTGGCCAGCCGCGCAGCCCGGGCCAGGATCACCCGGGATAAGGTAAAGCCGCCCCCACCCAGGGGCAGTACGTTGTAGCAGCTGGCTACCCCGTAACCGACGGAATAGGTGCCGCGGTTGACCACATGATTGCAGATGGCGGGATTAGCGCAGAACAGGCTGGTATACAGCGCCTCCTGGAGAAAGTCATCGGAAGTAACCTCAGGATCATAGATCAGGGTCAGGTTGGGCACCGCGTGCTGCAGCTCCCTTTCCAGCTCCAAGATAATCCGCCCCGTGCGGGTTTCCCGCGGACCCAGGTTAGCATGGCAGAAGCTGTCGGTAATGGTGCGATCGATGTAAGTCAAAAACAGGCGCAGTTTTTTCTTAAGTTCCTCATCGCTGACTCCCTCTGTATAGGGCTCGATCAGCTCATCTAGGCTGCCCAAGTACACAGGGAAGGTGGTGATGGAGGGAACATGCCGGTACAGGATCAAAAGGGCATTGAGGGCTTCGTCCAGATCCTGCGGAGGATTGAGCTGCAGGAACTCGCTGCCGTTTTCCAGGAAGCGCTTGTAGTCGGGTAGGATGTAGCGGGGGCGATAGGGAGCGGCCCCTTCCCCGAGATCGTCAATCACTTTCTGGGCGAAATACTGTCTGGTTCTTTCTGGAACGTTCAGTACCTGCACTGTGTTTTCGGCAGCTTGGGCCAACAGATTGACCTTCTGCTCGTAGGTGAGGCTTTGGGACTTGATGATCTCTAAAACTCCCATAATCCACTTCCCCTTTCCAAAGAGTTAAACCGGGAGCATGGCATCTAAAGCCGTGGCGGTCACAAGATCGTCGAGACCAGCCAGCAGCTTTTCGTACTGCTCGTGATCGATGGCAATGGTGTGCCCACGTTGGGTGATGAGCTGGGCTTCTTTGAGCTCTCTGATCACCCGGTTGATGGTTTTCACTGAATAGCCCGTTTCATCGGCCAGCTGCTGCCTGGTGAGCCGCAGGAGACACTGGCCCTTTCCTCCATGCATGCGGTAGTATTGGACGAAGTAGAGCTTGATGCGGTCGGCTGCTTCCAAGCGCATATACAGCCGATGGCTTTTCTGTACCGCCAGCACGTTCTTGAGTATGAACTTGGCGCGCGTGTACAGGTAGCGGGGGTTGCTTTTGAGGATCTCCACATACACCGGTACGGGCAGCACCAGAAAAGTGCATTTGGTTTCACTGACCAAGGTCGCCCTGAAGGTCGCCAGATCTGCCAGCGCTTCCATCTCCCCAAACACCTCGGGGGCGGTGAACTTGCGGAAGACGTAGACATCACCTGAAGGATACTCTTCTTTGGCCTTCACTTTCCCCTGCAGAAGGATCCAGATGCACTCCACGGGATCATCGGCTGTGACGAAGCGCCGTTCCGGTTCCACTGTGACCAAGTTGCAGCACTGGGGAAGGCCCTTGGCCTCTCCTTGCAGCAGATCGAGAAGTGCGCGCACCGGTCGTTCTAGCGCTAATGAGCCAAGCATCTTCACCAAGACATCCTCAGACACTTGGAATCCCCCCATTTAGATACAATATAGCATGTTTAGAAATACTAAATAAGGACACATGTCCCCTTTTCTGCAAGGATCTAATTCTTTTTCAACAAATAAGCGGGCAAGGTTAAGCTTTTGCACAAGCAGAGCGGAGCGGAGTCACGGCATTGCGGACGCAAAAGGCGCTGCACTCTGCCGAAAAGCAGAGGCAGCGCCCTAAATATCTGACCCTATCCTACCTAGGAAAGCCCAGGGCTTTGCTCTCACCCAGCGCGCAGCCTAGA
>LFRM01242009.1_pt1 | contig 36088 bp, 30 predicted proteins | sample 618341 | NCBI WGS metagenome assembly LFRM01 (sample SAMN03654438, study PRJNA283298) | anaerobic digester metagenome | isolation source: pool of bioreactors CSTR01a, CSTR02a, and CSTR03a thermophilic anaerobic... | place: Denmark: Kgs. Lyngby | collected 2014-05-21 | reverse complement strand
AAAAGAACGAGCGCATCTGTGCCGTTCGCGCAGCTAACACAGTGCTTGCGCTGGGCGTCTTTCGCTAGTTCCTCCTCAAGTTGTGTGACCTGCTCGCCAAGAATAAAATGCCCTTTTCCAATGACGTCGGCAATCCCTTGGTCAATATCGGTTTTGAGCGCAAGGTATTGCGCTTTTAGATCGTGAAATTCCATGCTTATTCTTTCTCCTTTAGCCCGCCTGCGTTATCGGACTCAAAATGCCGATGACAGGAGGCGCAAATGAGTGATTCTGTCAGCCTTTCGCCGCATGTACAGACATAACCCTGCTGACGCGCGGGTACGCCCAGCATCAGGGCATGAGCGGGTACGGATGCGGTTACTACTGCGCCTGCGCCAATCATGGCGCATTTGCCGATGGTGTGACCGCAAACGATGGTAGCATTAGCGCCAATGGAGGCGCCTTCGCTGACGATCGTCTTGACAAAGTGCTCGCGTCCCTTGGGATAGCGCGCACGAGGGGTTAGGTCGTTGGTGAACACGCAGCTCGGACCGCAAAAAACACCATCGCCAAGCTCCACGCCGCCATAAATGCTGACGTTGTTTTGAAGCTTGCAGTCATTGCCTACCTTGGCATGCTGACCGATGTAGCAGTTTTGACCGATGGACGTGCCGCTGCCAATGACGGCGGTGGATTCCACATGACAAAAATGCCATACCTTGGTGCCTTCGCCAAGCGTTGCGCCCATGTCTACGATAGAGGTTGGATGGATGTAGCTGCTCATTGATCAAAACGCCCCTTGAAATCAGTTGTTGCGCAGTCGGTCAGCGGAAGCTTGATGGGCATGCCCTTTGCGGCAGATAGGTAGATTGCGAGCACCAATTCCAGTGCGCGCATACCTGCCTCACCGTCTACATAGGGCGCGCGGCCGCTCCTAATGGCATCGATTACGTCGGCGTATAGCGGCGTGTGACCAAAGCCGTATACATTGGGCGGATTGTCGCTGAATTCATTCTTGACAGCATCGGGATCGCTTGCATCATTGCGGAAAGTCCATTCCTCAATGATGTTGACACTCTTGCCGCCTGCCTTCACCGTGCCGTTTTGCCCAAAGAGATAAAGCGTTTCTTCCAGATTGTGAGGGTAGATGTTTGTCGTGCCCTCGATGAGACCGTATGAACCGTTGGAGAACTTCACAACAGCCAGCCCGAGGTCTTCGGCTTCGATGAAGTCATGCTCCAAATTATCGGTGTACGCCATCACTTCTGTGACGTCATTGCCCATCATCCAGCGGAGCAGGTCGATGTTGTGGATGCACTGATTCATGAGCGCGCCGCCATCCTGCGCCCAAGTGCCGCGCCATGGGGCTTGCTCGTAGTAGCTGTAGCCGCGATTCCAGCGGACATGCGCCGCACCGTGCAGGAGCTTGCCGAAATTGCCGGCATCCATAGCACAGCGAATCTTTTGAATGGACTTGTTGAAACGATTTTGATGGCATGCGCAGAGCTTTACATTGGCAGCTTTTGCTGCGGTGATGAGCGCGCGCGCATCCTTCATGCTAAGGGCAATGGGTTTTTCAATGATGATATGACTTCCCGCAGCGATTACGTCAAGACCAATGGCTGCATGCTTTCCGCTTTCGGTGGCAACAGCGCAGAGCTGAGGCTTTTCGCTTTGCAGCATGTCGCGGTAATCCGTGTAGCGGGCAATGGTACTTCGGAGGTCTTCTGGAACCAGCGCCAGCACCTTCTCCATGTTTTCTGCCACAGGGTCGCAAACAGCAACGATCTGGAGATTGCCCGTGCTGTGCAGCGCTGCTGCAATATGATTAGGTGCAATGCGGCCGCAGCCAATCAAGGCATAGCGAAGTTTTTCACTCATTGGTATCATTAAGCCCCTTTCAGGATTAAAGTACTTCCAAATTGTCGCGCTTGGTGACGTTCTTCATCGCGTTCTTTGTGTCAAAGATCAAGGACGCATGCTCTGCGACAAAGTCGTAGTCGACGTTGGTATGCGCGGTTGTGATCATCACGAGGTCAGCATTCTTAAGCGCTTCTTTTGTCAGCGCGGGGATGCCCTGATGGGTTTCGCCCTCATGGGTGATATATTCAGGGATATAGGGATCAAAGAAGCTCACATCTGCGCCGTAGGTATTCAGGCATTTGATGACGCTGATGGCGGGGCTTTCGCGGAAATCATCGATGTCCTGCTTATAAGCAACGCCAAGGATCAGCACCTTTGCGCCGTTCATCGCTTTCTTTTGGCGATTGAGGGCGGTCATGGCACGCTGGGTGCAATATTCAGGCATACGGTCGTTGACCATCATGCTGGATTCAATCATTGAGGTGTGGAAGCCGTACTCGCGCGCCTTCCAGCTGAGGTAATAGGGGTCAAGCGGGATGCAGTGACCGCCGAGACCCGGGCCTGGATAGAACGCCTGAAAGCCATAGGGCTTGCTCTTGGCAGCGTCCACAACTTCCCAAATATTAATGCCCATCTTGTTGCAGAGCATGGCAAGCTCGTTCACAAGACCGATGTTGACATTGCGGTAGGTATTTTCAAGAATCTTTTCCATTTCGGCAACTGCGGGGCAGCTGACGCGATGGACGGGCGCTTCCAAAACAGCCTCATAAAGCGTTGCGGCGATGTCTGTGCACTCGGGGGTGCAGCCGCCAACAACCTTGGGGGTATTCTTGGTTTTATAGATCAGGTTGCCTGGGTCAACGCGTTCGGGCGAAAAAGCAAGATAAAAATCGGTTCCGCATTTGAGACCTGATTTCTCCAAAATAGGCTTTAGCAGCTCTTCGGTTGTGCCAGGATAGGTGGTGGACTCAAGGACGATGAGCATGTCGCTGTGCATATGGGGCGTGATGCTCTCGGCAGATGCTCGCACATAGCTGATATCGGGCTGCTGATGCGCGTCAAGGGGAGTCGGCACAGCGATGCAAACGCAGTCGCAGGAAGCGACAGCTGCAAAATCTGTGGTTGCGCGCAGATGACCGCTGGCTACGATGGCTTCAAGGTCAGCGTTGACCACGTCACCGATGTAGTTGTGCCCTGCGTTAACCATTTCAACCTTTTGATCCTGTACATCAAATCCGATGACGTGAAAGCCCGCCTTCGCCTTTTCCACAGCTAGCGGCAGTCCGACATAGCCTAGACCTACAACTCCTAGTGTGACGGTGCGATCCATGATTTTTTGCTTCAATAATGACATAAAAGAATCTCCTTCGCTCGTCAAAAGTAATGGAATACTCGTGTTGAAAACCTTAATGCTAGTATGATACAGCAGAATAAAGGGCAAGTCAATTAGGCCCCTTTAGGTGTTTGGATCACTCGAAAATGAAGAACTCGCACTCGAGCCTGCCGTTGTAAAGCCTGCGCTTCTTGGTGGCACGGCGGCCGAAATAGCGCTCGAAAGCTGCATCGGATGTAATCACGCCCATCTTCCAGCCTGGATGACGCTTGAGGAGCTTGCCTAGTTCGCCATATAGCACGCGTGCATGCTTCAGGTCGCTGAGGCGCTCGCCATAGGGTGGATTGCATAGGAAAACACCTGTATCGCCTTCCAAGGTAAGCGTTTTGAGGTCTGTGAGGCTTGTGGTGATTTTGCCTGTGAAGCCTGCCTGAGCGATATGCTTGGCGCAGAGCTTTAGGGCTTCGGGGTCAAGGTCACTGCCTGCGATGGAGAAGGGGGCATCTGCGCTGTAGGAAGCCTGTGCCTTCTCGCGAACGGCGGCCATCTCTTCCTTTGGCATGAAGGGATAATCCTCGCATGCAAACTTTCTGGAAAGCCCCGCGGGCTTGCTTGTCGCCTTGATCGCAGCTTCGATCAGCAATGTGCCTGTGCCGCAGCAGGGATCATAAAAGGGCATCTGTGTGCGCCAAGGGCTCATGTCAATCAGCGATGCGGCAAGCGTCTCGCGAAGAGGTGCTTCGCCGTTCCATGTGCGGTAGCCGCGGCGATTGAGTGCATCGCCGCTTAGGTCAAGCGTGATGCGTGCATTGTCGCGAACGACGGCAATATCAATCGGAAAGCGAGTGCCTGTTTCGGGCAGACGCGAAATGCCGAGCTTTTGCTGCATGCGGGTGATGATCGCTTTTTTGCTAATCGCTTGGCAATCGCGCACGCTCATCAACTGGCTGCGCACGCATTTTCCGCTGACATGGATCATTCCGTCACGGGTCAAAAGACGCTCCCATGCGATGCTTGAGGTGAGCTGGAATAAATCCTCAAATGTATATACTTCATGTTCAGCCAAAATCATGAGCACACGGTCTGCTGTCCTCAGCTGAAGGTTTGCCTCAAAAGCCTGAGCAAGTGTGCCTGTAAAACGAGCGCCGCCCTGCTCTGCTTTTGCGGGAATGCCAAGGCGCTTGAGTTCGTTTGCGACAACACCTTCAAGTCCGAATGCTGCTGTTGCTAAAAATGTGTTTTCCATCTGTTGTAGTTTCTCCTATTCTGATCATCCATCTGGACAATCCTATCTATTATAGCATGGGAATTTGAAGCAGGGCAAGCCTGCATTGCAAATACAGGCAATGCGGGCTTGCTGCGGCCGATTATTTATTTTTGAACGCTCGTTTTTTGATATGGGTCCATACTAATGATGCCGCCATAGAAAGACCGCCAAATGGTTTATTGCTCCAAAAAGACCATGCGCATCATGCGATCAAGCTATTGATAGAATCCTCCAGTTCGGCAACATGCTCTAGATCTGCAGCTAAGCGCAATGCAGCCAGTTTATCGCGTGCACCACGGCTTGGACAACGGTAATACCCTTGTCCGAATTGTAAAATAGAAACATTTACAATTACTGATGCTGCTTGTGAACTTGGAATCAAAATGATCAAAAGGTGCAAGCTAATGCTACAAAGCAAAAGGGGGCGCGAGGATGATGGTGAGAGAGTTTGCATTTGGGAGCGTTGTTTATCCCGTGATTGAGCTGGCGTATCGAAAACGAACCCATCCCACGATGGCGCTTGCGGGCGGGCTTGGTGTGTGCGCAATCGCTGCGATCTACAAATCAAAAAAATGCCGCCCCATATGGCGGCAAGCGCTGATGGGCGGCGTTTCGATTACAATGATTGAACTGGGGATCGGCATGCTTTTTAACAAGCGCTACCGTATCTGGGATTACCGCAGATCACCGATGAATGTGCGCGGACAAATCTGCTTGCCCTTTACATTCGCATGGTGCGGTCTAAGCTATCTGGCACTTCTGGGCATGCGTATGTCAGACAGCGTTCGCTCATAGCTCGGCAAGCAGGATATCTGCGATATACTTGCTCGCCTTGCCATCGCCGTATGGATTGGTTGCGTGTGCCATGGCGTTGTAGAGATCTTGATCGGTCAGCAATTCGGTGACCGCGTCATAAATGGTTTGTTCATTGGTGCCAACGAGCCTGAGTGTTCCCGCGATGACGCCTTCGGGGCGCTCGGTGGTGTCGCGCATCACGAGCACAGGCTTGCCAAGGGCGGGCGCTTCCTCTTGAATGCCGCCGCTGTCGGTCAAAATCAAATGGGAAGCGGACATGAAGTTGTGAAAATCGATTACATCCAGCGGCTCGATCATATGAATGCGGTCCTGTCCGCCAAAGCACTGCATCGCCATGTCGCGTACGACAGGGCTCATGTGCATGGGGTAGATCACCTTCACATCGGGCGTTTCGTCCACCACGCGGCGAATGGCTGAGAACATCTCGTGCATGGGCTCGCCTAGGTTTTCGCGGCGGTGAGCTGTGAGCAACACCAATCGGCTTCCCTGTGACCACTTGATTTCTGGGTGGACATAATCGGAAAGAACGGTGGTATTGAGCGCATCGATGACGGTGTTGCCTGTCACGAAGATATGCTCCCGTTTTTTGCCCTCGCTAAGGAGATTTTGCATGCTCATATCAGTGGGCGCAAAATAAAAGCGGGAGATCAAGTCCACCGCTTGGCGGTTAAATTCTTCGGGATAGGGCGAGTAGATATTATGGGTGCGCAGCCCTGCTTCGACATGCCCGATGGGGATTTGCATATAAAAGCAAGCAAGCGCCGTAACAAAGGCAGTCGAAGTATCGCCGTGCACAAGCACGATATCGGGCTTCTCGGCCTCCAGAATTTCCTTAAACTTCGCCAAAATATTGATCGTTACATCAAAGAGGGTTTGATTTTCCTTCATGATGCATAGGTCATATTTGGGGTGTACATCAAAACAGGTCAGGATTTGGTCGAGCATTTGCCGATGCTGACCTGTTACGCATACGATGGTCTCAAATTCAGGACGTTGATTTAGTTCCAAAACCAAGGGGCACATTTTAATCGCTTCTGGCCTTGTGCCGAAAACAAGCATCACTTTTTTCAAGCGAGTACTCCAATCCGCCGCATTGCTGCGGCTATCATTTGCATTAGGTCATGTATGGTCATTGCAGAGCATAAACATTTTCTGCATATGCTGAAGTGTTTCCTCGTCCTCCATGGACGAAAGAAAGGTGACTGTGCCGCCTGATTTGCCTGATAGCAGCCCAGATTGTGAAAGTCTGCGCCCAAGCTGGCGAACGGTGCCTGCATTGCCATCGATGAGCGCTACATTCTCTGAAAAAAAACGCGCGATGGTGTCCCTTAGGAATACGTAATGCGTGCAGCCAAGAACAACGGATTTGATGGGTTGATCCAAATAAGGCGAGAGCAGAGAATGAAGCAGCGACTCAACGCGCTCCCCTTCCAGCTCTCCTGCCTCCACACATTCCATCAGCCCCGGGCAGGGGATGGGAACAGCGTCTTTGCCATATTGGTGCATCAAGGAGTGGAACTTGGGCTGGGTGAGGGTGACATGCGTCGCTAGCACCAGCACAGCGCCGTCGCCTTTGAGCAATGAAGCGGGCTTGAGTGCGGGCTCCATCCCGATAATGGGCATTTCAAGCTCTTGGCGCAGCTCGCCTGCCGCAACGCTTGTTGCGGTATTACATGCCAGTACAATGGCTTTGCAATTCAGTGCGATGAGCCTGCTTACGGCTTCATGCGTATATCTGAGCACTTCAGCGGGCGGTTTGTCGCCGTAGGGGATATGAAGCGTATCGCCAAAATAGACAAAGTCTTCATTTGGCATTTGCTGCAATGCTTCGCCCAGTACGCTAATGCCGCCTAGCCCACTGTCAAAAAAGCCAATCGGACGATTGTCCAAAGGTATCCACCTCCAGTTATCGATTATACCTGCAAGAAGGCGGTTTTTCAAGTCTAATCGGCTTAAACTCGCGAAATCAGCTGTTTTGTAGAATGCTGAGAGAAAATTTGGTTGTGGAAAAATGCGTCAAACGATGATGACACGGCTAATTGAGCACATCAAAAATAGCGTCAGCTAAATAGGGCATAGCCGCCAGCGCTTCCTGCAAACTGTTGCGGTTGTTACCAACTTCGACCAATATACAGCCTGTGGCGACATGCTGATTAAATCGCCCTGATTTGAGCCTGATATCTTTGCACAGACCGGCTGACTGCTCATTGAGAGAATCGGTGATGGCCTGCGCGATGGAAAGGTTTGATTCCCAATCGGGTTTTTGATCAAAACCCTGCGTGGTTTGCCCTTCCCCCTTGCCGATGAGCAGCATGAGCTTTGCGATCTCATTGCCCCCGATGCTTACGGTGTTCGCGCCGCCTTGCGATGCGACATAGGCATCCCTATGCAGGTCAATATACAGGTCAAATTGTTCGCCACTGGATTTTCGTTCCTCCAGCATATCCAAGGAGCGCGTATAGGCGCTGCTGAGATTTGGCGGCTCAAAGGCTGTGGTGTCATGCACCACATCAAGCCCAAGTCCGCTGAGCAGCGCAACCAAGTCCTCGCCTACGCGAACGACATTGTACTCGCTATCCGCTGTTCGCCACTGCTCTGTCTCTTGATAGGACTCGCTTCCCTCGCCTTGCTCGTAAGCTTCGTAGGTGTGGGTGTGATAGATAAGCACTCGCTTCTTTGGCGCCAAAGTATCGCTTTTGATAACCTCCAGCACAAATCCATCGCCCGACAGGGCGACCTCGCTTACGGTTGGCGCGGGGGTAGGGGTGAGCGCAGGTCCAATGGCAAAGATGTTTTGCTGCGCGGGCGCAGGGGTATCGGGATCTGGCGCAGGGGTGAGCATTTGCTGAGATGTGGTTTGTGACGGGGAGGGGAGCAAGTCCTCATCATCGTCTACTTCCTTTAGAAAATCCAAGCTTGCAGGCGAAAAGGCCGCCACACTCTGGGAGGAGTGGCAGCTAGGGCAGGGGATCAAGAGCCCAATGCATGTGCCGCATAGCAGCGATAAAACCAGCACAATCGCCATTTGTACCTTGTGTTGCCTATTCATTTTGGGTCACCGCCTTCAGTGTCTTACCCAATAGGATATGCTGTTAGTGCATATAGGTATGCAAGGTATCTGTGTCAATTGCGGGTTGAAGTGCCTGATTAATGCCATCCGACAATAAATCGGCAACATTCAGCACCAATTCATCAATTTCGCGCGGTGTCACAACCATATCGCCAAGGAATCCTTCGGAGACTTGGCGCAGCAATTGCTCCGTTGCCTCCTCGTGCCCCGGTTCAAAAAGGCCATATTCGTTGATGAGCCTTGCCATGGCATCGCGTGCGATGGTGGAGGCATATACGACCATGGGAACGCCGACCGCGATGACGCGCACCCCAAGCGTTTCAGCGGTCAGTCCAAGACGGTGATTGCCAACGCCGCTGCCGGGTTCAATGCCCGTATCGGTGATCTGAATGGTGGTGCAGATGCGTTCGCTTTCAAAGGCGGCAAGTGCGTCGATGGCGATCACGGCGGCGGGCTTTACATGCGCCACAAGACCGCGGGCAAGTTCGGCGGTTTCAATACCTGTAAGACCGAGCACGCCGGGGGCAATCGCGCTTACGCCCCGAAGCTTCGTCCTCAGTTCATCCGCCATCGCCTGCCTGAGATGCCTTGTCACAAGCAGACGCTCCACCACCCGCGTCCCAAGCGCATCGGCTGTGACATTGCGGTTGCCAAGACCGACGACCAGAATATCGCCCTCCTCAGGCAAAAGCGTGCGCACTGCCTGCGCGATGAGCTTGACAAGCAGCTTCTTTTTCTCCGTGTCATACCGCGGCAGATCGGGATACTCCACGGTAATATATTGCCCGCATTTACGCTTGAGGGCTTCGGCAGCGCTCTCGCTATCAATGCGAATACGCGTATGCTTGATATCTCCAATTTGATGTGTGTTGACTTGCACACCTTCAATGTGAACGTTTTCCTCCGTAATGCATTCCATAGCCAGATCCGTACGAAAGCCGCGCATGTTATCCCCATCCTTCCATGGGTATAGCATGCACGGCTTAACCAAAATCATTCGTTTGTTTCAAAATTATCCTTCGTAGTGGAGGGCTTCGATGGGGCGCAGCTTACTTGCTTTGTTGGCGGGGTACATACCAAAGACCACCCCGATGAAGACCGAGAAGCCGATTGCCAGCCATGCCACATCCGTTGGAATGGCTAGTGTCATGCCGAGCACAGGACCAAGCACATTCACCATTCCCAGCGAGATCAAGAGTCCGAGCAAGCCTCCCATCAGGCTTACCACCAAAGATTCAATCATGAACTGCATCAGAATATTGCTTCTGGCAGCGCCGATGGCTTTTCTGATGCCGATTTCGCGCGTGCGTTCACTTACGCTCACCAGCATGATGTTCATGATGCCGATGCCGCCTACCAATAGCGATATGCCTGCAATGCCGCCGAGCATCAGCGTCAGGGTGCTGGTGGTATCGCTTAAGGTGCTCAGCATTTCAGTCTGGTTATAAACGCTGTACTGCGTGCTGGCGGTGCTCGTGCCTAGGCTTGCGAACGCTTTGTCCAGATACGATTCAACAGCTGTTTGCGCCTGCGTAACAGTATCGGAGGAGGTTGCGGAAACGTAGAAGGTTGATATGCCGCGCTGGGAGAAAATACGCTCTGCAAGGGTGAATGGAATCAAAATTTGATTGTCGTTGCTGCCTGATGCGCTTGTGCCGTTTTCAGCAAGCACGCCAACGACAGTCATCGTATAGCCGTTGATGGAGAAGGTTTCGCCTACTACATTGGTTGTGCCGTACATCTCGGTGGCAGCTTCAGAGCCGATGATGGCAACAAAGCTGCGGTTGTCGATGTCGGGCTGCTGGAGAAAGCGTCCTTTTTCGACCGTCCAGTCACGGATCACGTCATAGCCCGGCGTTGTGCCTTGAATCGTGCCGTCGCTGTAGGTTGTGACACCTGCTTTCACCGTACCCGATACGCTTGCGATGGGGGCAACATGCTCGATATATTCGTTGTCTGAAAGCACGAGCAGCCCTTCCAGCGATATCGGATTGGTTCTCCTGGCACGAATGGATACATTGATCAGGTTTGTGCCCATGCCTTCAATGCTTGAGACTACGGACTGGTTTGTGCCCTGTCCGATGGATACAAGCACCACGATGGCAACCACGCCGATGACCACGCCAAGGATGGTGAGGAAGGAACGCATTTTATTACCGGTGATGGCCTTGAGCGCCATTTTAAGCGATTGGTAGATCATCGTCCTCTGCCTCCTGATTCTCATATAGATGCCCATCCTCGATGCGAATGATGCGGTCGGCAGCTTGTGCTACCTTAGGATCATGGGTGATCAGAACGATGGTGTTGCCCGCGTCGTGCAGCTCGCGAAATATTTCGAGGATTTCCTTGCCTGTCTTTTTGTCAAGGTTACCTGTAGGTTCGTCAGCCAAGATCAAGGCAGGCTTAACAGCAATGGCGCGTGCGATGGCGCATCTTTGCTGCTGTCCGCCTGAAAGCTGCGTTGGGCGATGCTTGGTGCGTTCGCCAAGGCCTACGCGGGTTAGCGCTTCCTTTGCCATCTTCTTGCGCGTACCTGCGCCCATTCCCTGATAGATCATGGGAAGCTCTACATTTTCCAGCGCAGTAAGCTTGGGCAGGAGGTTAAACCCCTGAAAGATAAAGCCTATCTGCTTGTTGCGTATGCGAGCGAGTTGACGCTCGCGATATTTTTGAATGGGTTTTCCGTTAAGAACATAGTCACCGCTATCGGCGAGGTCAAGGCAGCCGATGATATTCATCAGCGTACTCTTGCCGCTGCCTGACGGGCCGATGATGGCAACGTATTCACCTGCATCCACATGCAATGAAATATGGTTGAGCGCGTAGATGGTTTCTCCACCGAGGGTGTAGCGCTTGACCATATCGGTCATATCAATCATGCTGCTACCTCCTTAGTTTCCACCCTGACGCCCGCCGCCGCCGCCTGTGCCGCCGCCTGTGCCGCCGCCTGAGGGAGCAGTGCCGCCAGAAGGCATGGAGCCGCTGCCCATGGACGGCATGGAGCCGCTGCCCATGGACGGCATGGAACCGCCGTCCATATTCATCATCATGCTCATGTCAAAGCCTGATTCACTGGATGTGCTGGTGGAACTAGCTTCGCGCGTGATCAGCACGATATCCCCTGCATTAAGTCCGCTTGTGACCTCTGCATAGTTTTCATCAGAAAGCCCTGTCTCTATAAAGGTCTGAATACCGGGCTCTGCGGCTGTTTCCGTGCTTACCTCTGCCGTGGGATCAAGAACCCAGACATAGCTGCCATTGCGAGATGTATTCATGGCTGTGATGGGTACGAGCAGCACATCGGTGACCTCTTCGATGTTGATGGTCGCTGTGCCGTTCATCCCAAGCTTGAGCTGGTCATCGCCTGCGATGGTGAGCGTGACATTATAGACTGTGACGCCGCTTGTCGCAGTACCGATTTGGCTTACCTTGGAAACGCTGGCCGAATAGGTCTTATCCGTGATTGCGTCCATGGCGATATCGACATTTTGCCCTACGGCAACGTTGATGATATCAAGCTCGTCGACGCTGACAACCATGTTCTTGTCGTCGCCTACATAGAGGGTCGCAAGGGCGGTATAGGCAGTCTGTTCACTCTGGGATGCACTTACAATTGATGCCACAATGCCTGCGGCGGGTGCGTTTAGGACGCCTTCGCTTTTCAGGGCGTTAAGCGCTTTGATCTGGGTCGTGAACTTCTCACGAGTGCTTTGAAGCGTTGTATACTCCTGGGAAACAGGGATGTTGATCAAATAAGCCACGCGATTATTTTCCCATTTGCGGTCATTTACCTCGGCGTATACGGCATCGATATAGCCCTTTTCAGTCGTCGTGAGGTAATAGGGCATGCTGATATGCGCAATGCTCGTGCCAAGGGACTCGCTCTTGTACACAACTTCAACCTCGCCGCCCTCCGAGCTATAGCCATCGGAGAAGGTAATGTTTGCTTTGCCGCCCTCAATTGAACGCACAACACCATCGATGGTATTGCGGCCAATCTTTACCTTCACTTCGGTTGAAATTGCCATTCCCTCGGCTGCGTCCACCTCTGTGTACATCAAGTTATCAAGGGATAGCAACGCGATGCTGCCCACCTCATCCATCACGTCCTGAATGTACTGCCCTTGGGAAATGTATAGCTCCTTGATGCGGCCGTATTGCGGCATTTTCAAGGTTGCAGTGCTTGAAAAACTACTCGCGAGTGAAGCCATGCTGGTCTCGCAGGTATCAAGCTCTGTTTGCAGGGTATCAATGGTGGTTTGCAGCGCATCGGTGTCGATGGATAGGAGCGCTTGCCCCTGCGCAACCACTTCGCCTGCTTCCACAAGTGTTTCGTCAATGGTTACAGCGTAGTCCAGTGACAGTTCCTCTGTTTGGCTGATGCTCAGCGTACCGGTACCCGTAACGGTTTTACTTAAATTACCTGTTGCGATGGTATACTGAGTGTATTGGACTTCGTCCACAATTTGAGATGCGACTCCGTGGTTCTCCGCGTAGTATTGGTATCCAAAGTATCCGACTACCCCAAGTATCACAAGTACAAGCAGGGTCTTAAAAAGTTTCTTCATGGTAACCTCCTCCAAGAGACTATCTGTTAGCAAGTTCCATATTACCCATCTTTTCTTTTGAACCAATGATGGTTATGTGATGATTCTGTGAGCGGCGATGAAAGAATTGTAAACAAAAAGACTGCAGCATGCGCAATGCATGCTGCGGTCCAAAAGGGGGAAAAGAATCTATTCTTTTGGAAAACTTCGCAGATAAATATGATTGCCGTCTGGATCGGACAAATGCATATTCTTTGCCCCCCATGGTCTGAGCGTGGGTTTGTCAATGATTGCTACGCCCATTTGAAGCAGCCGTTCATATTCCGCATCGACATCCTCTACTGTGAATGCCAAAGAGATGTTTTGATTGAGGTTGTTTTTGATCGTGCCATCGTTATAGAGGGTCAATGCCGTTTCGCCATGCAGTATGAACTGATGCACGGGATCATCCGATACTTCGCCGAGCATGAAGAGCTTTTGGTAGAAGCTTGCAAGCGCGATGACATCATTTGTTTGCAGACAGACCTCGCCAATGCACATCCCAGATCACCTCCAAATAAACCAAGAGCACGACTTCACAAAGCCGTGCTCTTGATGGTTGTTAGTTTATTAAGCCTTTTTGGTATTCAGCTTTTTGTTGCCTTTACGAGCAATGCCTTTTTCCTCAAGGAATGCCCAGACATAACCGTTGATCAGGTTTGCGCTGTATACGCCAGATAGGATACCGATGATGATCGGCAGGCTGAACTCACGAATGCTATCAACGCCAAGCACATAGAGTGTGACGATGGTAACAAGGGTTGTGAGTGTGGTGTTGATGGTACGGCCGAGGCTCTCGCGAACCGAGATGGTGACTACTTCGTCGCGGGGCTTGCCTGCATAAGCAGGCTTTTTGTTGTTCTCGCGGATACGGTCAAAAATAACGATTGTGTTATTGATGGAGTAACCGACGATGGTCAGCATAGCCGCGATGAACGAGGAGTTCATCTGGATCATGTTGCGAAGGAGAACCATGAAGCTCACCATGATCAGCACATCATGAAGCAGACCGATAACCGCTGCAACACCGAAGTTGAAGTTGAAACGGAATGCGATGTAGACTAGCATGAGGGCGGAAGCGAGCAGCACGCTGATGAGTGCGTTCTTCACAAGAGCAGCACCTGCAATGGGGCCAACATAGCCAACGGTGGCGGTGTCGGTGTTCATTGTGGGATACTTTTCAAGAAGTGCAGCTTCAAATTCTGATTGGAAGTTTTGGATTTCGTCATCGCCAGCAAGCTCAGCGATACGAACCTGTAGTGAATGTCCATCCGCACCAGCGGTGGAAACGGTGAATTCTTCGATGCCCTGTGCCCTTAGTGCATCCTGAATATCGCTTTGCTCAAAGGTGGCACCCATATCATACTGAACGGTCAGGCCGCCGGCAAAGTCAATACCGAAGTTGATGCCAAGACCAAAGATGGAAAGAATCAGCGCTAATGCCATGATTCCTGCGGAGATGCAAAGGCAGATGCGGGAGCGATTTTGAAGTTTCATAATTAGTTCGCCTCCCCTTCGATGGTTTGTTCGCCAGCAGCTTCAACTGCTACGAATAGCTTTGTATTTGGGAATAGACGTACCATGTTGGTCAGCAGGAAGCGCGTAACCAAGATGGCGGAGATCATACTGGTGATAACGCCAAGCAATAGCGTTACAGCAAAGCCCTGAACGGAGCCTGTACCAAAGGACAGAAGCACGACAGAGGCGATGATGGTGGTGATGTTAGCATCGATAACAGCGCTCATAGCGTTCTTAAAGCCGATGCGAACAGCATGTGCCAACGGACGACCCGCGACAACTTCTTCATTCACGCGCTCGAAGATAACGACGTTCGCGTCAACTGCCATACCAATACCTAGGATAATACCTGCGATACCGGGAAGTGTCAGCTGAATGCCGGGTACGATTGCGATCAGTAGGAACAGAATGATGATGTAGATGCATAGTGCCCAGTCAGCGACTAGACCGCACATGCGGTAGCGAATGAGCATGATCAGCATGACAATGAAAATACCGATGATAGCAGCCTTGACGCTGGAGCCAAGTGCATCAATGCCGAGGGTTGCGGAGATGGTATCAAGCTTGTCTTGACGGATGTCAAGGGGCAGCGCGCCGCTTTGGAGCTGAAGTGCGATGGTGTCTGCACGCTCTTCTGTGAAGGAGCCTGTGACAAGCACTTGACCGCCGTAGATGGCTTCGTTAACGGTGGGGCTCATGAGCTCTTCGCCGTCAAGGGTGATGGTGATTGCCTTGCCGATGGAGGCAGCGGTCATGTCACCAAAGAGTGTTGCGCCTTCGGATGTGAGCGCGAAGCTGATGGCGGGTTGGTAGTTCTGGTCTACAGTGCGAAGCGCAGTCTGCAGATGACGGCCTTCCAGGAATACATTGCCTTCAGAATCTAGGAACTCAAGCTTTGCAGGCGAGCCGATGAGGTCAAGCACTGCAGCGGGATCGGTTACGTCAGGAATTTCAACGCGGATACCTGCGCTGCCGAGTTTGCTTACGGTAGCTTCAGGATAGCCTTTGTCAGTTAGACGCTTGGCGATAACGCCCATCGTGGAATCAAGCAGCGTATTAAAATCATAGCCTTCGGCTTTCATTTCTTCGCTCATGGTAGCTTCGTATTCTACGTATACGCCACCCTTTAGATCCAGTCCGAGTGCGATGGAATCCGGCCAGTTGTCAGCGTTTGTGGTGGGGAGCCATGGGAGGAGCTTGTACAGCCCGCGATTATCCAGCCATGCGCCGTTGATGCCTAGGAAGCCTACGACGATGGTGAGTACCAGTGCCACACAAAGAGCGAGAGCGGCGGAGTTCTTCCTGCTCAGCTTTGTGCGGCGGCGATTGTTGACCTTCATATGAGTCAACCATCCTTCCGTATTATATTTTATTTTTAATGAAACGCATCATAAGAAAGAGCGGTCAGGTTAGCCGCCTGCCACTTCTTGGCGAAATACTTGATAATAACTATTTTCATATCGCATGGTTGTGAGCACACGTCCATTGGCGTCGCGGCTTAGGAAAGTGGGCAGTACCAGTGCGGTGGCTGCGAAAAAAATGATGGCGGCGATGCGAACAAAATTCAGCCGCATTTCGCCATGGGATGAAATGTCGGGGGCGGGCAGCAAAGCAGGCATAAACTGCGCATGCAGCTGCGAAGGGGCGATGGGCTCTGATTGGGGCATGCTTTCAGCGGTGGTGGGCACAACCAGCGCACTGAGCATCAACAAAAATAGTGCACAAAACGCAACGATCGTAAACACTTTGCTCATACGCATAGCCAGCCACCTCCAATCTTTGATCAAACTCTACATTTTACGTGTAGTGTCATTATACAGATGCTTTGCTTGCACGTCAAGAGTGGATGTTTGGAAGCGAAGGAAATGTTAAGAGAATACTAAAATGATGTATGAAATGGGGAAACTATTCCCTTTTGCGTCTGGGTGTGATATAATCAATGAAAATGCTCAATAGATTTAGGAGGTTTTTCCCATGGCAGATTCAAAGAACACAACTACATCAAAAAAGCGTAACACCCTAGTGGATATCTTGTGTTTGGTTCTGGTTGCGGCGATCATTCTAGCGATCGTAGGCTTTGTGGGCAAGAACAATGCTGTGAACGAAAGCGAATACCTTGCATCGCGGGTTGAAGAACTCACCGCTAAGATGAGCGAGAACGATGAAGCAGCAGCAACGGCGCTGACTGATCTTGAAGCCAAAGCAGCAGCTGATCTGGAAACAGTAACAGGCGAACTCGATACTGCAAAAGCTGATTTAGAGAAAATAGTGGCAGACAAGACAACCAGCGAGACAGCACTGGCTGAGGTTCAGGCAGTGGTAACCGAGCTGGAAACCAAAGTGGCTGCCGCAGAAGCGAAAGTGGTAGAGCTGGAAGCATTGGTAACAGCAGCAGACACAAGTGCAGCTGATATCGAAGCTAAGCTGACAGAAGCACAAGCAAAGATTGCAGAAGTTGAAGCCAAGCTAACTGAGAAAGAAGCAAAGCTAACCGAAACCGACGCAGCAAAAGTGACTGCCGAGGCAACATTGTTGGCACTCGAGGGCGAAAAAGCAGCACTTGAGACCAAGATCGCTGATCTAGAAGCAGCAGAGACTCAAGCAGCTACCGCAAGTATTTTCACAGCAGACGCAGAAGTTGATGCACAGATCGCTGAGCTGACGGAAGCGAAGGCAACGGTTGATGCACAGGTTGCTGAGCTCACAGATGCAAAAGCAGCGCTTGAAGCACAGGTTGCTGAACTGACAACTGCAAAGACAGATCTTGAAGCAGAGCTTCTCGCACTTACCGAAGAGAAGACAGTAGTAGACGAGCGGATTGAATGGTACAATGTGCAATTCGAAGAGGGCTTGCTGGCAACCCCCGCGCCCACCGAAACCCCTGCACCCGAAGCTGTTGTTGCTCCCTAATGAAAGTCATTGTAACGCAGACGTTTTGCGCCAAAGCCCCGATGAAATCATCGGGGCTTTGGAATGCAAACCAATAGGACATATATTGAAGGTGAAGCAGTGGACACGCCTGAGATTCTAACCGAGCGACTCGTTTTGCGCAGATTTACGATGGAGGATAGTGATGCGTTCCTTTGTATCATGCGCGATAAAGAAGTGAATACCTATCTTCCCATGTTTCCGCTTGACACTGCGGCAGAAGCGAAAGCCTATCTCAAAGAACATTATTTATCCGCCTATGAAAATCAAGCGGGGTTTAGATATGCGATTTGCCTTCGATCAGATCATATTCCAATCGGCTATGTGAATGTCGGCGATGATGAAAGCTGCGATTTTGGTTATGGACTGGCTAAAGTACATTGGCATCAGGGCATTGTAACGGAAGCTTGCACAGCAGTTATTGATCAGATCAAAAAGAGCGATATTCCCTATCTTACTGCAACGCATGATATTCAGAATCCACGAAGCGGACATGTGATGAAGAAGATTGGGATGACCTACCGATATACCTATGAAGAACAATGGCAACCCAAGGATATACTGGTAACCTTTCGAATGTATCAAATAAACTTGGATGGTCGCCGCGAACGCACATACCGGAAATATTGGGATCGATACCATGTTCATTATGTAGAAGAAAATATAGAATGACAACTCAAAAAAGAAGCCGCTTTCGTAATGGAAAGCGGCTTCTTTTGAGTTATGTTATTATCCGCGAATATTCGCTTCGTATTTCTCTGAGCAGACCTTTTTCACCTTGTCCATTGCCTTTTGGACATCGGGCTCGGTCAGAGTGCGGTCGGATGCACGGAAGGTAAGGGCGAAGGCTACGCTCTTTTTGTTTGCACCGACCTGAATGCCGCGGTACACGTCAAACATCGCGATGCTCTCAAGCAGGTTGCCGGCAGCCTTGCGCATGTCAGCCATGAGCGGACCTACGGCAATGCACTCGTTCATCACAAGCGCGAGGTCGCGGGATACTGCGGGGTAGCGGGGCAGCGGCTTCATCGCATTCATGGGAGATGAATACTCAAGCAGTTGCTGCACGTTGATTTCAGCCATCACTGCACGCTTGGGCATATCAAAACGATCACGCACGGTGGGATGCACTTCACCAATTTGAGCAAAGACCTGCTTGCCGCGAACTAACTGAGCACAGCGGCCTGGGTGGTAATAGGGATCAGCGCCTGCGACGACTTCACAGGAGATACCCTGCGAGCGAAGCAACGCTTCCACGGTGGCGCGGACGCTGTAGAAGTCTGTGTTGCCGCCGTATGCACCGATGCAAAGGGTCTGCGTTTCCACGGGCAGCCCTTCCTTGGTCGGGGTATGGTGGCTAAAGACAGCAGCGATTTCATATAGATACGCTTCTTCTGTGGAGTGATTCATATTGAAGGCTAAGGTTTTGAGCATGTCGCATGCAAGGGTTGAGCGCATGACAGCCGTGTCCTCGCCAAGGGGATTGCGAATGGGCATGGGCTGATTGCGCAGATCATCCTCGGGCAAACCCAGCTTTGCGATCTCCTTGAGACCTGTGAAGCTGTAGTTCATAATCTCAAGATAGCCAAGACCCTGCAATATGCCGCCTAGGGTGTTCTTCAAATGCTTCATGGGCGAGATCGCGCCTTGCGTGGTTTCGCCGCGAAGTGCGGTTGCACCGATGTGGTCATAGCCGTAGATGCGGAGGCATTCCTCACAGATATCCGCTTCGCCGTCCAAGTCCTCGCGGAAGTCGGGGACGGTAACGGTGAGGGTATCGCCGTCGCGCTGCACGCCAAATTGGAGTTTGGCGAGAACATCGACCATTGCTTCAGCGGGAATCTGCACGCCTGCACGGGTTTGGATGTTCTTAACGCTTGCGGTGATCACTTGCGCGGGCTTGGGGTTGGGATAGATATCGATCACGCCCTGCGCAACATCGCCTGCATCCAGCATGTTGACCAGCATGCATGCGCGGTCAAGTGCTTCCATGGTGGTTTTGGCTGCAACGCCGCGCTCAAAGCGCCCGCTGCTTTCGGTTCTCATGCCAAGGGCACGGCTTGTGAGGCGGATGGCGGTGCGGTCAAAGGATGCACACTCGAACATAACGGTGGTGGTTTTGTCCGTGATTTCGCTTTCCTCGCCGCCCATGATGCCAGCCAGACCCGTTGCCGAAATTGCGTCACAGATCGCAAGGTCGTCCGAGCGAAGCACGCGGTCTACGCTGTCAAGCGTTGTGATCTTTTCGCCCTCGTGTGCACGGCGGACGATGATCTGCCTGTCGCGAACCATCCCAAGGTCAAATGCGTGCATGGGGTGACCGTATTCAAGCATGATGTAGTTGGTGATATCAACGATGTTATTGATGGAGCGAAGACCTGCGCCATGCAGGTATTTGCGCATCCACATGGGAGAGGGCGCAATGCGGACGTTCTTAATCACGCGCGCAGTATATCTGGGGCAAAGATCGGGATCGTCAACGCGAACCGTGACCTCGTCCTCAATGCGTCCGTCCGATTCCTTCACCGTCAGCTCAGGTGCATGGAACTCGGTGCCAAGGGCCGCTGCGGTCTCGCGAGCCATGCCGATGGCGCAGAGGCAGTCGGGACGGTTGGCAAGGATTTCAAAGTCTACGGTATAGTCGTCAATGCCGAGGATGGGGCGTACATCGCTGCCGACGGGATACTCTTCATTAAAGATGAGCAAGCCCTTGTCGCCGATGCTGGGGTACAGCTCGACGGGAACCTTGAGCTCCGTGGAGGAGCAGAGCATGCCTTCGCTCATATTGCCGCGAAGCTTGCCCTTCTTGATTTTAACGCCGCCCGGCAAAATAGAGCCGTCAAGCGCGACTGGCACAAGCTGACCTGCGGCGACATTGGGCGCGCCGCAGACGATTTGCAAGAGTTCCTCAGCGCCCACATCGACTGTGCAGATTTTGAGGTGATCGCTGTTTTCCACAGGATTGCAAGTCACAACTCTGCCCACAACGACCTTTTCCATGCCGCCGCTGATGTCTTCAACGCCTTCTACGCCTGTGCCTGACATGATCATTTTGGCTTCATATTCTTTTGGGCTAACGGGGATTTCCACATACTCCCGTAGCATATTCATTGATACTTTCAAAGGAAATACCTCCTAGGATAGTTGATTTGTTCGTGAAGCTTAGCGAAGCTGGGAGAGCAGGCGTGCATCGCCTTCGTATAAAAGACGCATATCGGTGATGCCGTAGCGTTTCATGGCAATGCGCTCAAGACCGATGCCAAAGGCAAAGCCGCTGTACTTTGTGCTGTCAATGCCGCACATTTCAAGCACTTTGGGATTGACCATGCCCGAGCCCAGAACCTCCACCCAACCTGTTTCTTTGCAGATGCGGCAGCCTTTGCCGCTGCAAGCAGAGCAGGTGAGGTCGACCTCAGCGCTTGGCTCTGTGAAGGGGAAGAAGCTTGGACGGAAGCGCAGCTTGATATCATCGCCGTAGAGCTTGCGAACAAAGGCTTCCAGTGTCCCGCGCAGGTCAGACATCGATACGTTTTCATCAATAACAAGCCCTTCCATCTGGTGGAATACGGGGCTATGCGTTGCATCCACTTCGTCCGCGCGGTACACGCGGCCGGGGCAGATGATGCGAATCGGCGGCTTCATGGTCAGCATCGCACGCGCCTGCATAGGGCTGGTATGGGTGCGAAGCACGATATTATCATCCATATAAAAGGTATCCTGCGCATCGCGCGCGGGATGGTTTTTAGGCAGGTTCATCAGCTCGAAGTTGTAATGATCCAGCTCAACCTCGGGGCCTTCCAGCACTTCAAAACCAAGACCTGTGAAGCATTCGATCAGCTCGTCCATCACAAGGGTGATGGGGTGCGCACTGCCAACTCTGGGCAGCTCACGGGGCTCGGTAACATCGATGGCTTCGCTCTTTAGCGCAGCCTCGCGCTCAGCAGCTTGAAGCGTTGCCAGACGTTGATTGATGCGATCTGTGATCCATTCACGAGCTTCGTTGATCTGCGCGCCGACAACAGGGCGTTCCTCCGCAGACAGCTTGCCCATGCCCTTAAGAAGCGCGGTAAGTTCGCCTTTTTTACCTAGGATATGTACGCGCAGCGTCTCAAGAGCACTCGTGTTTTCCAGCTGTGACAGCTCTTGCTCCGCCTGCGCTCTGATCTCCCGCAGGGTATCCACAACAGACATTTGATTTCCTCCTCCAAAGTAGTCGATTCTCGAATTGAGGGTAAACAAAAGCCCCCGCCCCCATGCAACCATGGGACGAAGGCATCAAGCCGCGTTGTACCACCCAAATTCCGCACAGGCAAATCACTTCTGCCGATGCGCTCTGTACCGATAACGGGGTTAGCCGTTTCTTCCTACAAAATCAAGTTCAGAAGAAAAGCTCAGAAGCGAATTTCCCGCATCCTCCGTAAGCGACTCTCAGCCATTGCCGCCTTCTCTTGCCGGATCATGTACGTCGGGCATTGTTCTTCGTCATTGCATGTTGCATTATAGCATGATGCATTTGGTTTTGCAACCATTTATAAGGAAGAAGCGTGCATCGAGATCACGCTAGAAGCCAATGTATTCCAAACCAATATATTCCATTAAAACACAATGAAAACAAGCGATTGAAGAGCCAAAACTTTCCTTGTCTGCGGATTCAACCATATTTGGGTATGAAGCGCACAATTTTCGCTTATTCTATATAAATGTACTATCTTCCTGATTATCAGGGCGGGAGCGATTTTAATGAATTATTCGGATATCGTTGTGAAGCGTATTACGTCTCTGTGCAAACAACGAGGAATTTCTTATAATAAGCTGGCTACTATGTGTGGTGTCAGCCAATCAACTATAGATAATATTATTAGGGGAATCAGCAAAAATCCACGCATCCAAACGTTGCATCGCATAGCCATTGGTCTGAATATGACTTTGGCTGAATTTCTTGATTTCGAAGAATTAAATGAATATTCCTTCGATGATTAACATAAAAACCGCATAAATCCGAACGTTCGTGTGAAAAAGCACTAGAAAGATTCGACATTCTGTGCTATACTGGCAGGGTTATTTCGTCACAAACGAGGAGGAGACCAAGTGGAGCGTATTCGCCGCAATGAGCGCATGGCAGCCTTGAGCAGACTGCTGACAGCGTCACCAAACAAGATCTTTACCCTGTCACATTTTTGTGATCGCTTTGGGGCTGCCAAATCCACGCTTAGCGAGGATATAGACATACTGCGCAGCGTGTTTGAAAGTTTTGGCCTGGGACAACTTGACACGGTAACAGGCGCAGCGGGCGGCGTTCGCTATCGTCCGTTTATGCCGCAAAAGGAAGCGAAGGAATTTTTATCCGATCTTTGCACTGAGCTTTGCAGCCCATCAAGGGTACTGCCCGGTGGTTTTCTCTACCTGAGCGACATTTTAAGCATGCCCGATATCGTGGGCAAAATGGGAACGATTATTGCAGGTGAATTCTATGATGTTCATCCTGATTTTGTGCTGACGATGGAAACAAAGGGAATCCCTGTCGCGCTGATGACAGCGCAGGCAATGGGCGTTCCGCTGGTCATCGCCAGACGTTCAACAAAAGTATACGAAGGCTCAGCCGTGAATATTAATTATGTATCCGGCTCTTTTGGGCATATTGAAACCATGAGCCTGAGCAGGCGCGCAGTCAAAGAGGGACAGCGTGCATTGATTGTGGATGATTTCCTTAAAGCGGGCGGAACTGCAAAGGGAATGATCGACTTGATGGGCGAATTTAACGTGGAAGTTGTGGGAACTGCTTTTGTCATGGCAAAGAAGCAGCCTCACAGCAGACTGATTCGCGGCGAAAAATCATTGATGACCATGGATGTTCGCAATGAGGAGCCGGACACGCTAACGATTATTCCGGCAGAGTGGCTCTGATCAAGAGGGGGATAATGAGTGAAAATTATCAGTTGGATTTCATCCGATAACAAGTTTGCACAAAAGCCGTTGCTTGGCAAAACCTCGACCGAATATGTACTGGAAGCGCTCAATGAGTTCTCACAGGTTATTGAGGGAAATGCATTGCCCCAGTCATTTGATATTGCATTGATCGTTCGCGCCGATGCGCCTGCGCTCATGTCGGTTACGCTGGAGGGGCTATGCCATGCGGTTTTGGAACACGACGGACAGCCGTGCGTGCTGCTGGCGCGAGATATGGAAAACGCCCTTGCAATAGCGCTTAGCGAGAAGACCGCAAAGGCGCTTATGCAGGATGAGTCGCAGCTAATGAGCGTGTTTGAAATCGTGGGTCGGCTCAACGATCAGATGATCGGCCCTCGCTGCTGGCAAGACGAGATGACGGACACCTGCTTTGCGGTGACCAACGCTGCCTCGTATGCAGAAGCATTCCGCTTTATCAATCAGAATAATATTGCGCTTCATCAGGAAAACGGCGTGATCATCTTGGAGCCGGAGCGCACCATTATTGAGGATGATGTGACGATCGGTGAGGGCACGATGATCTATGCAGGCAATACCCTTGAGGGTAGGACTGTGATTGGTCAGGACTGCGTGCTCTATCCCAATAACCGTATGAACAATGCCAAAGTGGGCGATGGGGTGACGATTGAAAGCAGCGTGCTGCTGGATTGCAGCGTTGGGAACGGCACCACCGTCGGTCCCTATGCGTATATCAGGCCCAATTCGCATGTGGGCGAGGACTGCCGGATTGGCGATTTTGTAGAGATTAAGAACAGCGAAATCGGCAATCAAACCAAGATTTCGCATTTGACCTATGTGGGCGACAGCGACCTTGGGGAGCGGATCAACCTTGGGTGCGGCGTTGTGTTTGTCAACTATGACGGCAAAACAAAGAACCGTTCAAAGATTGAAGACGATGCATTCATCGGATGCAACTGCAACTTGATTGCGCCCGTACATGTGGGCAAGCATGCCTATCTGGCGGCGGGCAGCACGGTTGTGGAGGATGTGCCTGAGGACTCAATGCTCGTGGCTCGCTCCCGCGCTGTCATCAAGAAGGATTGGGTGAAGCGCCGCAGAGAATCAGGCAAGCTTTAAGGCATCAGCAGTGATCAAAGCCGCTCCATGAAGCAAGGGGCGGTTTTTTATGCCTTGTAGTGGACAAAGTGAGTATGGAATGCTACTCTATAGAAGGCGATTAGAAAAAACAGGAAATAATCTTATGCATGGTGATTCACTGAACACTTGTGAATAAAGCGTTTGCCATGCTATAATGAAGTGTTGTTAAAATAACAGTACGATGTACTTTGATGAAATAACCATAGGAGTGAACTGAATGGGAAAAACCTACGATGCTGGTAATATTCAAGTGCTTGAGGGGCTGGATGCGGTTCGCATGCGCCCTGGCATGTATATCGGCTCAACCGGCTTACGCGGACTGCATCATATGCTTTGGGAGATCGTGGACAACGCGATTGACGAGGCGATGGGCGGCTATGCATCCCAGGTGGATGTGACGCTGTATAAGGATGGGTCTGTGGGCGTTAGGGATAACGGCCGCGGCGTACCTGTGGACAAGCATCCGACAATGGGTGTTTCAGGTGTGGAGGTCATTTATACCAGGCTGCATGCAGGCGGCAAATTCAATGGCGAAAACTATGCTTACTCAGGCGGCCTGCACGGCGTTGGCGCGAGCGTTGTGAATGCGCTGAGCCGCTGGATGACCGTTGACGTATTCCTCAACTACAAGCATTACCGCATGAGATTTGAAAGCAACTACGATGCGGCTACGGGCAAGATCCAATCAGGTCATCCCGCAGGTGATCTGGAGGTTGTTGGAAATACGCGCAAGAAGGGTACGGAAGTGCGCTTCATGCCCGATGACCGCGTGTTTGAAAGCATCAAGCTCAACAGCGAAACGGTTCTTCGGCGCTTGCGCGAGCTCGCCTATTTAAATAAGGGCATTACGATCACATTTTTGGATGACCGTGTGCAAAAGGTGACGAAAAGCGAAGAGGATAACGAGGATGTCGAGGACAGCGACGTCGAAAATGAGAATGAAGTCGTACAGGGCGAGCGTCAGTCGTTTTGCTATCAGGGCGGTATCATTGACTATGTCAAATACCTCAATGCTGATAAAACGCCGGTTTTTGACGAGCCCATTTATATTGAAGGAACGCGCGAGGATATCATATTCAGGGTGGCGATCCAGTACACGGATAGCTATACAGAGAATATTTTTTCCTATGTGAACAATATCCCGACCGCAGAGGGCGGCACGCATGAAACAGGCTTTAAAACTGCCTATACCAAGGTACTCAACGACTTTGCACGCCGCCTCGGTGCGCTTAAGGACAAAGAATCCAACCTTGGCGGAGATGACTTCCGTGAGGGCATGACGGCAGTCATGGTTGCGATGGTCAAGAATCCGCAATTTGAAGGCCAGACAAAGGGCCGCCTTGGCAATACCGAGGTCAAGCCTGCGGTAGAATCGATTTTAAATCAGCAGCTTACGGCATACTTTGAGGATCTCAAGTATCAGGATTTGGCGCAGCAGTTGATTGAAAGAGCGGTGAAGGCAGCGCGCGTCCGCGAGGCAGCCAGAAAAGCCCGCGACGTTGCGCGTACCAAAAATGCTCTGGAAGCCGCGCCGCTGGTCGGCAAGCTTTCCAGCTGCACAGGACGCAAGGCGGCTGACAATGAGCTGTTCATCGTTGAGGGCGATAGCGCTGGCGGCAGCGCAAAGCAAGGTCGTGACCGCCGTTTTCAGGCGATTCTGCCCCTTCGCGGAAAGCCGCTGAACGTTGAGAAGAAACGCCTTGATCAGGTGTTGAGCAATGAGGAATTCCGCTCGATCATCACCGCCCTTGGCACCAATATTGCTGAGAGCTTTTCCCTTACGGGACTGAAATATCATAAAGTTATTATCTTGTCGGATGCTGATCAGGATGGAGCGCATATCCGTGCGATTTTGCTTACGTTCTTCTATCGTTATATGAAGGAATTGATCACCGCAGGGCATGTCTATATTGGCATGCCGCCGCTATACAAGGTGCAGCGCGGCAGCAAAATCCAATATGCCTATGATGATGTCGAGCTTCAAAAGATCACAAAAGGGCTGACCAAGGGCTATACGCTTCAGCGCTATAAAGGACTTGGCGAGATGAATCCGGATCAGCTGTGGTCAACCACCATGGACCCCGCGCAACGCAAGCTCATGTGCGTGACCATTGAGGATGCGGCGCAGGCAGAACGCCTTGTTACCATTTTGATGGGTGATAAGGTCGATCCGCGGCGCCAGTACATCAGCCAGCATGCGAACTTCAACCGTGAGGATAACTTCACGGCCGTTACGGATCAACCCGAGCAAGGGAGGGCGAAAGCGTGAGTAAGAAGAAAGATCAAGAGCCGGTCAAAATCCAGCAGAATATCATCTATTCGCCCATGGAAGAGGTCATGCACAATAGCATGATCCCCTATGCGGAGCATGTTATTATGGAGCGAGCTGTGCCGAGGGTTGAGGATGGACTCAAGCCCGTGCAGCGCCGTATTTTGTATACCATGAGCGAACTTGCGCTCTGGCCCGATACCCCCCACAGAAAATGCGCCCGTATCGTCGGTGACTGCTTGGGTAAGTTTCACCCGCATGGCGATAGCAGCGTATATGATGCGCTTGTGCGCCTTTCGCAGGATTTCAGCATGCGTGCACCGCTGGTGGATGGACATGGTAACTTTGGCTCGATCGACGGGGACAGCGCGGCGGCGATGCGTTATACCGAAGCGCGCATGACCCCCCTTGCCATCGAGATGCTCAAGGACCTTGAGAAAAATACGGTTCCGTATCGTCTAAACTTTGACGATACCCTAAAAGAGCCAGATATGCTGCCCGCATCCTTTCCCAATTTGCTGGTGAATGGATCAAGCGGTATCGCTGTCGGTCTTGCGACTAATATCCCGCCCCATAACCTGCGTGAATGCGTCAATGCTGTGATTGCGCAGATTGACAATCCCGATATCACGCTTGAAGAGCTGATGGAGATCATGCCTGCGCCTGATTTTCCCACAGGCGGCGTGCTTCTTAACACCCCCGAAATCAAGAACGCTTATGCTACAGGCAAGGGCAAGCTCCATCTGCGCGCCAAAACGCATATTGAGGACGGTCCTGCCGGGCGCAAGCTGATCGTCATTACCGAGGTTCCCTATGTGGTCAACAAGGCTGCAATGCTTGAAAAAATCCTCAAGCTGACCGAGGACAAAAAAGCAGCACTTGGCTGCATTTATGATATCAGGGACGAGAGCGACCGCACAGGCATGCGCGCGGTGGTGGAGCTTCGCAAGGAAGCGGACGTGGACAAGGTGCTGGCATATCTGTATAAGTACAGCGAAATGCAGGTAACCTTTGGCGTCAATATGGTAGCAATTGCAGACGGCAAGCCAAAGCTGCTGTCCCTCAAACGGATCATCCGCTACTATATCAAGCACCGCAAGAGCGTGATTACAGCCCGCACTGAGTACGACCTTGAAAAAGCCAAGGCTCGCGCCCATGTGTTGGAAGGGCTGATGATTGCGGTTGATAATCTGGATGAAGTGATTGCGCTCATTCGCAGGAGTGAGAATCCAAAGGCTGCAAAGCTTGCGCTCATGGCGAGGTTTGATCTGTCTGAAGTTCAGGCACAGGCGATCTTGGACATGCGTCTGCAAAGGCTTACAGGTCTTGAAATCCTGTCGCTGCAAAAGGAGTACGCAGACCTGCTCGCGCATATTGCCAGCCTAGAGGCGATTTTGGCAAATGTGAAAAAGCTGATGACTGTGATTAAGAAGGAACTCAGACAGGTGGCTGACAAGTATGGCGATGACCGCCGTACACAGATTGTCGACGCGGAAAATGCAGTCGAAGCCATTGCCGTTGAGGACTTCATCGCGGAAGAAGCAATGGTGACCTATTCGCGCGCAGGGCTGCTTCGCCGTATGTATCCAAAGCAATATAAGAAGCTGAGCGCCGCTGGCAATGACGGAACCGTGGATGACCAGCCGATGTTCTGCTTTGAGACGCTGACGGATCGCACGTTGTTTTTCTTCACCAATCTGGGTAACTGCTATACGATTAAGATCGCTGACTTGCCTGAGATGAACAAGCCGAAGGATCGTGGTTCATTGCTCAGCGGCGTACTGGCAGGGCTTGAAGAAAATGAAGTGCCTATGCATATTCACTGTGCGAAAATTGATGAGCTCAAAACCTCATTTGATTTACTTTTTGTTACGAAACTTGGTCAGTTTAAGCGCTCTGTTGCAACAGAATACGATGTGCGCCGACAGAAGTTTGCGGCACTTAACCTACGCGCAGGCGACAGCCTATTGATGGTGATGCCGATTGATCCCAAGAATGATCTGCTCGTGGTCACCGCAAGCGGTATGAGCATTCGTTTCCATGCGGACGATCTGCCCCAGCAAGGACGTATCGCAGGCGGCGTAAAGGGTGTGTCGCTGGAAGCAGGAGATCAGGTGCTTTGGTGCGGACAGCCTGATGCGACCGATCAACTGCTCTTGATGAGTGAACGCGGATTTGCAAAGCGTGTATTGTTCATGGATTTTGATCCGCAATCGCGTGGCGGCAAGGGTGTCAAGAGTTTCTACTTTAACAAGAGTGGTTCCAATGGCTCCAAGGTTGCAGGTGCACTATTGGTCAAGGATGCAGCTATGACGCTGCTCGTTGCTCAAAAACTGAGCGATACCACGACCCTCACCGCGCAGGATATTGTGATCCAAGGAAAGCAGGGCAAGGGTTCAGCGTACGTGATGGCTATCATGGATGATGTTGTTACTGGGATTGAAAAGTCAATTCAAGTGGATAATTTGAAAGAAAATGATGGCGGTGCAGAGGCGTAATCCACATCTATGTGGATTAACGATGCGGAAACTTGTATTATTTACGTCTTATAGTTGATATATTACCTTGATAAGGGTATAATTAATATGGCCTGAACGGTGTTTATAATCTCATTCATAGCTGTCGTAAAGTCCTTCAACTTTATGTTACAGTGATTGGTAGGCTTGCATCAAATTGAATGAGATAAGATACTATAGGGGATCTGCATTTGTCTGTTTCGTTTAGACAATCATTCAGGCCTGATAAATAGGTAAATGTAGACGAAGGGATTGTTTCATTCGAAACAATCCCTTTCGTTTTGCTATAATTGTAAAAGTCTATGTTGGAATTGTGAAATGTGTCGTAATATGTTACAATAATATGAAAACTGTTAAATAATCGAAATGTGGAGGAAATCATGTCTACGATATATGAGCAACTATCAAAGGTGAAGTGCTTCATGCTTGATATGGATGGTACGTTTTATCTGGGAGACAGATTGCTTGATGGTTCGCTGGATTTTTTGCAAAAGCTTTCCCAATGCGGCAAAGAAGCACTCTTTCTCACCAATAACTCCAGCAAATCAGGCGATGTATATATAAAGAAGCTAAAGAAAATGGGCGTTGAGGCACCGTTTCTCAGGGTGCTCACATCGGGACAGGCAGCAGGGCAGTATTGCCTGCGGGAGATGAGCGGCAAACGAGCATTTCTGCTTGGCAACGATATGCTCGCATCAGAGCTTGAGCAAATGGGGCTGATCATCAGCAATGATGCACCCGATTATGTGCTGATTGGCTATGATACCACGCTGGACTATGCCAAGATGACCGCGGTTTGCGACTATGTCCGAGCAGGACTTCCCTATATTGCAACCCATCCCGACTACAATTGTCCAACTGAAACGGGGTACGCACCTGATATTGGTGCGATCATTGCATTCATTGAGGCGAGCACTGGACGGAAACCTGATTTGGTGATAGGCAAGCCCAATGCAGGTATTGTGCAGGAAGCGCTGCGTATCACAGGGCTTCGCAAAGAGGAGCTATGCATGGTAGGCGATCGACTGTATACAGATATTGCCACAGGCAAGAATTTTGGCATATTGAGCGTTCTAGTGCTTACAGGGGAAGCGACGCTTGAGGATGTAGAGCAAGGCGATGTCAAGCCTGATTTGATTTTTAACAGACTAAGCGATATGAACGAATATCTTTGAGGTGAAACGAATGAAGAGGGTTTTAGCATTGATCATGGCGATTGCATTGATGTTTGCAATGCCAATAAACTGGGGTGTATCTGCCTTCGCGGAGGATGATTCGGCGGATAAAAATGCTGCCGAGGCAACCGCAGAGGTGGAAGTTGAAGTAGACGGTGAGGCCGCTCAAAGCGAGCCAATTAGCATAGAGTACGGCGCTCATGGCGAGGAAGTAACGCAAATCCAGCAGCGCCTTTTTGATCTGGGCTACTATACAGGCAAGGTCAGCGGCAATTTCTTGGATGGTACGCGCGTAGCAATCAAACGATTCCAAGACGACCATGATCTTGAAAAAACAGGCAGCGTAGATAACGAGACCTATGGACTGCTTATGTCTGCAGAGTACCGCATTATCAGCGACGGCGATGATGGCGATGATGTTACTCGTTTACAGGAAGAGCTGGCGGCTCTTGGGTATTTTACCGTCAATCCGACTGGAAAATATCGCTCTGTGACCCAGCGCTCTGTACAGGATTTTCAAAAGGCGCATGGGCTTAAGGCAACGGGTATCGCGGATTTGGATACCCAGCGAATTCTCTTCAGCGATGATGCACTCATGAAGGGTGTTGATCCGACCTCAACCCCAGAGCCAAATTTGGATATGGGTGATGTCAATGACATTGTGATGGTTGGCGATGGCGAGAGCACAGAGGACAGCATGGAGGAAACCAAGTATAAATCCAAGCTTACCCGCGGTGCAAAGGGCGAGGAAGTCAAGAAGGTGCAAACGCGCCTGAAGGATCTTGGTTTCTTTGACGGTCCGATTACAGGCAACTATATGAAGCAAACCATGGCAGCTGTCGAGCTGTTTCAAACGCATAACGGCATGAGCAGCGACGGCATTACGGGGGAGGACACATGGGATATGCTCTTTAACAGCAGCGAGGTGCTGGATGTGAAGGCACCCGCAAAGCCCACACCTGTTCCCACGCCCGTGCCCTACGCAATCACAGTGGACGTTCGCAATCAGGTGACGATCATTTATGAGCGCGATGATGAGGGTGAGTTTACGGTCCCTGTTCAGCGGATGATCTGCTCCACGGGTCTTAAGAGCACCCCAAGCGATGTGGGCGATTTTGTACTGACAGGCCGCAGGGCGCGCTGGGCATACTTCAGCAAATGGGGAAGCCATGCACAGTACTGGACGCGCATTAACTCCAACATTGCGTTCCACAGCGTTATTTACAATCAAGTTGATTACATGGCGCTCAATATCAAGTCCTACAATCGCTTAGGTACGCGTGCATCTCATGGATGTATCCGTCTGCTGGTAAGCGATGCCAAGTGGATGTATGAGAATATCGATGAAGGTGTGGTTGTGACCATTACGGAGGACTTGCCCGAGGATGAAGAGCTCGTCAAATCCCTTGATCCGCCGCCGCTGAATAAATCTTATATGATTCCCTCCACAACGCCGGAGCCAACGGCAGAGCCGAACTATGTGACCAATGGTACTCCATCCCTAGAGTTCAGGAAGCTGAAGAGAGGCTCTGAGGGCGAGGATGTATATTGGCTGCAAAGGAAGCTTGCAGAGCTTGGCTACTATACCGGCACAGTAACAGGTGTATACTACAAGGGAACAACTGCTGCTGTGAAGGCATTCCAAAAGGATCATGAGCTGAAGGCAGACGGCGAAGCAACGGTTGAAACGCAGGAAAAGCTCTATCAGCAAAAGATAGAAGTCACCCCTTCGCCAGAACCGACCCCTGCGCCAACGCCAGAGCTGACAGATGCACCGACGGCTGAGGCGACCTCGTCGCCCGAAACGACGGAAACGCTTGCGCCTACGGAAACATCCCCGCCGCAAGCATAGGCTATGCACCGCTGCACATCAATGCTGCGGGAGTACATACAAAAAGGGGCTGTTGCAGAAGTCTTTTCAAAAGACAATAGCAACAAAAATCCACCTGCAAATTACTTGATTCGCAGGTGGATTTTTGTATGTATTTACTACTGTTTTGCAACAGCCCCTTTTTCATACGTCATAATACAGCGTAGGTGTCATAAAATAGGATTCGTTCATCAGATACCAGCTGCCCTGAGCATTCAGGTCGTAGATATCATGGTCGTCATATCCGATTTCAAATGCACCGTCTATGCCATAATATTTGAACTCTCGAAGGAATTCTTTTAAGCATTGGTCGAAGTAAGGGGGTGCTTTGCCAAAATCGCCTTGGAAAACCACGTGATCAGGATTGTACACCAATGCGATGTTGTGAAGCGCTACCGCAAAATTCTGCGCTAGCTGCTTAACCAATTCGCAGGCATAGGCATCTTCATGGTTGCATGCTGCGAAGATGTCCTGAAAGGTGATTGCCTGAACAGGCGTTTTATAAAGCAGCGAGGCAGAGGGGGATGGCTGCTCGCTAATGGTTTTCCTCATTCGATCAATGCTGACCAATCGCTCCAAGCATCCTCTTTTTCCGCACCCGCAAACTTCCGGATCGGAGCGCTCGATGGTCATATGACCAATCTCACCGATCAAGGAATCCTTGCCGCTAAGCGGTTCACCATCTTGAATGAGGCAGCCTGATATGCCCCAGCTGGTAAAGAGCGTGACGATGGATTTGTTGCGCAGTTCAGAGGACTTGGCAAGGACAGACATACCCGTGGCTTTGCCTGCGTTTTCCACAAGAAGTGCTACATTCTTGCCAAAGATATGGCGCAGTCTCGGGCTCAAATCGACGTTTGTTCCCCATTGGGGAGAGTTGGAACTGTAATGCAGATAGCCGGTGGCATAATCGACCGTTCCGGAGGTGGACAAAACCACGGCGTATAGGTTATCAATTGAGAAGTTATAGTTCTGGAAGATTTTTTGGCTGTATTTCTGGATGGCGGTGAACGTTTGATCCAGATCGCTCTTTGCATCATATGAGTAGCGCGTCTGATAAAGGCGTTCCCCAGCTAATGAAAACAAAGACAGCTGTATGGCTTTTGGCCACATTGCGATGCAGAGGATTAACTTTTGATCTTCCAATACAAAGCATTCGGGCTTTTTGCCGCCTACATCAGAGGATTCACCAAAACCCGCTGATGTGAGGATGTTGCGCGAACAGAAGAACTGGATGGCGCGCATGACCGTGATCTTGCTGATATCAGTATGAAGAGATACATCTGCAACCGTGCATTCGCGGCCGAAACGAAAGGATTGGAGAACTTTATGGCGGTTCTCATGTTTGATGTCAACAGCTCTTGCAGGGGAGTCGTCTTCTTCCTTCAGTATACGAATATATGACATCCTGCGTACCCCCCTAACTAAATGGCAAGAAGAATTCTCCCTGCCATTTGTGCATTATCTTTTGGAAATTAACCCTTCACAGCGCCTTGTGTTAGGCCTTCAACGATTTGGTTACTGAACATCGAGTATACGATGATCGTTGGCAAGACCGCAATCACTATGGCTGAGAACATCTTAACATAGTTCGTCTCGTATGGTCCAACGAAATATGTAAGCGCAACGGGCAGTGTTTTCTTCTCGGGTGAGGAGATGAAGCACATGGCCAGAAGGAGTTCATTCCATGTGGATACAAAGCTCATCAGACCTGTTACAAATAGGCCTGTTCTGCTCATGGGGAGAGCAATCTGAGAGAAGATACGCCCGATGGAGCAGCCGTCAATACATGCGGCCTCAAACAACTCGTTTGGTATGCCTCGAAAGAATCCTGTCATGATATAGATGGTTAAGGGCAATGCGAAAGTCGCGTAGGGTATGATCAGTCCTATCAGGGTATTGGCTAAGTTCACCTTGGCCAACATGATAAACATTGGGATGAGCAAACAATGCGCAGGTACCATCATACCGATGAGGAAATAGGTCAGCACCTGATTGTTGATCTTAAATCTGAGCCTGGCAATAGCGAATGCTGCCATTGAGCCCACCAGCATGCTGATGACAAGGGTGGATACGGAAACGATCGTGGAGTTGATCAGTGAAATACCCAGGCGACCATTCACCCATGAATAAACATAGTTTTCTGTCTGTATGACTTCGGGAAAACCAAAGGGGTTAGTGAATAGCTCCTTATTGGTTTTGAACGATACCATCACAATCCATAGAAGCGGTGCGATGTAGATAACAGTAACAAAAATCAGGAATGTATAAATCAGGATCTTTGAGATGCTGATTTTCTTTTTCCCAAGCTGTGCTTTGCTCGTAAGATCAAGTTGCATACCAAAGCCTCCTTACATTTCGTAGTTTTCAACGCGAATTACTTTGTTAACAAGTAATGTGGTCAGCATGCATAAAACCAGCAATACAACGGAAATAGCGGATGCATAGCCGTACTGGAACAGTCCCATGCCTTTGTAATAGAGCCATGTGGCAATATTTTCGGTGACATGATTGGGGCCGCCTTGTGTCATGTTATAGACCAGGTCAAAGAATTTGAGCGAACCGATACAGTTGAGCGACATAGCTGTTGCAAGCATCGGCTTAATCAGCGGCATTGTGATGTGGGTGAACGATTGTACCTTTGTCGCGCCGTCAACATAGCTCGCTTCGTAAAGCGATTTGCTGATGCCCATGATCTGCGCCATGTACAGCATCATATTCTGCCCTACATATTGCCACAGGGCAACAAATGCAATGACCCACATGGGTAAGGGTATAAATCCCGTGTATTCCGTAAGCCACATCGGTCCCTCTATCCCCAGCAGTGCAAGCAGCTGGTTGATACCCAGGGTAGGCTTTAGCAAGAAACAAAACATTAGACCCAGCGCAGCCGATGACAATACGCAAGGCAGATAAATAACATTCTTAAAGAAATTGCGGCCATGCTTGATGTTTGTCAGCAGTCCCGCATATAAAAGACCAACAACCAATTGGGAGACAACCGAGAATACCATAAAGAAGAGCGTGTTTTTAACAGCAATTCCGAAAATCTCGTCACGAGTGAATAATTTGATATAGTTTTTCAGCCCTACAAACGTTGGTGGTTTGAGTGCCTTCCAATCGCACAGTGAGATGTATATTGAATAACAAATCGGGCTGAATAGCACTACTGTAAATAATATAAGTGCCGGCAACAGAAAAGCGATGACTGCCCTCTTATCGCTAAACATCTTATGCATATGCCCACCTCCGTAATTTATAAAGTGCGGGGTTGGATACTCCAACCCCGCACCCAACTTTATTCTAACTAGACCTTAGCTTATTCCCAAACTTCGTCTTCGTAGTGATTGTTGATAGTGGTTAGAGCCTGTTCAACAGTCTTTTGTCCTAGGACGATGGAAACCATAGCATTGTCAAATACGTCGCCAGCTTCAACGGAAGCCAAGGACTCGTTGTAGAAACCAAGTGTGCCTGTCATGCCGCCAAGAATCTCGTTAACGAATGAAAGCTGTTTAGGAGCTTTTTCGAAGTCGATTTCAACGCCGGTTACAGGGATTTTGCCGCCGACTTCTGCTGTGTATTTCTGAGCGGTTTCGTCGGTGAAATACTTAAGAAGTTCTACGCAAGCGTCAACGTTCTTTGTGTTCTTGGAAACAAGAAGGTTGTCTGTCTTAACGATCATACGGTTGGGGTCAGCTCCGCCTTCAACGCCGGGGAACTGGAACACGCCGCATTTTTCTTCGAATTCCGGAACAGCGCCGTTGATCTGTGCGATAACCCAGGAACCCTGGACCAAGATAGCAGCCTGCTCGTTGTAGAACTGTGCTACGCAC
>LFRM01298634.1_pt2 | contig 36092 bp, 44 predicted proteins | sample 618341 | NCBI WGS metagenome assembly LFRM01 (sample SAMN03654438, study PRJNA283298) | anaerobic digester metagenome | isolation source: pool of bioreactors CSTR01a, CSTR02a, and CSTR03a thermophilic anaerobic... | place: Denmark: Kgs. Lyngby | collected 2014-05-21 | reverse complement strand
GAGAACGATATGTCGGTCTCCCCGATCCCGATATCGACCATGGCGTTCCGGACGGCCTCCGGCTCGATACCCCGGCGTGCAATCGCTCGCAGCGTTCCTAGGTGAATATCGTCCCACCCGGTGTAGAGACCGCTCTTTATACCCTCGCGCATCCCCGACGTCGAGAGGACGACGCCCGATATCCCCATTCGACCGTAGTGACGGTAGACCGGCGGTTTCCAGCCGAAGTAATCGAAGATGTAGCGCTGCCGTCTCGTGTTCGCAATATGGTCCTTGCCGCGGATGACGTGGGTGATCCCGAGGAGATGGTCGTCGACCGCGACGGAGAAGTTCATCAACGGAAATACCGTCGCGTCCACCCGCGGGTGGGGGGGCGAGCTCACGATCCGCATTGCGGAGTAGTCGCGAATTGCGGGGTCGGGATGGGTGAGATCCGTCTTAACCCGGACGGTCACGTCACCTTCATAGAACTCTCCATCAAGCATCCGCTGCCAGAGTTCCAGGTTCTCCTCCACGGTCTGCTCCCGGCAGGGGCAGGCCTTCCCCTTGAGTTTGAGTTCGCGGAACCGCTCAGGCTCGCAGACGCAGACGTAAGCGCCTCCAAGTTCGATGAGCTTCCTGCAGAGATCGTAGTAGATATCGAGCCGGTCGCTCTGGTAGACGATATCGGTGATCCCGAGCCCCAGCCACTCGACATCTTCCCGGACCATATCGTATGCCTCAGGATCGACCCTTTTTGGGTCGGTATCCTCAATGCGGAGGACATACCGGCCGCCGTAGCGCTTAACATAGTAATCGTTCAGGATGGAGGCCCGGGCATGCCCGAGGTGCAGCGGTCCGCTCGGGTTCGGTGCAAACCGCATCACCACGCCATTCTCGGCACCCTCAAGCGCAGGGAGTTCCCGGATATGCTCGTGCGTCTCGGTGAGTTCGGCAAGGAGTTCTGGGGCGAGTTCCTCAAGGCGACTCTTCCTCTCCGCCGGGGTCATCGCCGCTACCTCTGCGATCACCTTCCCTGCGATCGGGCCGAGTTCCCTGGCCCTGCTGCGAAACTCCGGATGCTTGCCGAGCACCGTGCCGATGACAGTTCCGCTTTTCGGTGCACTCTCATGTTTCACGGCATTCTGCAGGGCATAAATATAGAGCAGATCTTCGAGACTGTTGTCCATCGTATCAGTTGCCCCGGTCGATGAAGAAGTCGGCTATCTCTGAAAGAAGACGCTTCTCCTCCGAGTTCGGGAGGACCGAGAGCGCCTCCTTTGCGACGGTGGCCCGCTCGACCGCTTTTTCCCGCACCTCATCGATGACGCCTGCATCCTTGAGTTTGGCAATCAGGTCGTTGATTTCTTCGGGCGAGAGACTCCTCCGGTATGGAGCAAGGTCAATTCCTTTCTCACGCGCCTTGATCGCGATCAGGGTCTGCTTCCCTTCCCGGATATCCGATGCCTGGTCCTTGCCGCTTATTTCAGGGCTCGCGAGAAGGTCGATAAGATCGTCCTGAATCTGGAAGGCGATGCCGCTGTTCAGCCCGAACTGATAGAGGGCGTCCGTCTGGATCGGGTTCGCTCCTGCAAGGATCCCGCCGATGGCGGCGGATGCACCGTAGAGGACACCAGTCTTTTTGCTGACCATCTCAAGGTACTCAGCCTCTGAGACGTCGTTCCTCTTCTCAAAGGCCATGTCCATGCTCTGCCCGTCGCAGATCTCGGCACATGTCCGGGCAAGCATCTTCGTCGCCCGAACTTTTGCAGCATCGCTGGCTTCCGAGAGGCAGATGAACTCAAACGCCTTCGCGTAGAGCACATCGCCTGCAAGGATTGCCGTCGGCTCGTCCCAGACGGTGTGCACCGTTGGGACGCCGCGCCGCACACGGTCGCCATCCATGATGTCGTCATGGATGAGGGTAAAATTGTGGGTCAGTTCCAATGCAAGGGCTGCAGGGATCAGGTCGTCCGAGGACCCTTTCCTGACTGCATCTGCAGCAAGCATGACGACCGCCGGGCGGAGCCTTTTTCCGCCTGCAAGCAGCAGGTGGGCGCTCGCCCGGAAGAGGTCGCCATGGACATCACCAAAGTAGCGGTGGATCACCTTGTCGATTCTGTCAGCATTCTTCTCCAGGTAGTCTGCAAGCGTTGTCATGTTCAATCTCCTACTTAATCAAGACGTTCTGCCCGTTCCGGAGGATGTGCAGGTCGTTCCCGAAAGTATACCCGATCTCCTCTGCAAACTTGGCGTATTCCCCGGTCATCCCGATGTCGCCGTGCGACGGGATGACGTGTTGGGGATTTAAGAGGTGCAGGAACTCGTAGTGGTCCTCTTTGTAGGCATGGCCTGAGACGTGCAGGTCGTCGAAGATCCGCACGCCTGCCATCTTGGCTCGGGCCTCGACAAGGTAGCGCTGCCCATAGTTCATCGGGTTTGGAATCACCTTTGCGGAGAAGAGGATCTTGTCGCCCTTCTCCAGTTTGAACGGGGTGTCGCCCATCACGATCCTTGTCAGGATGGCGCCGGCCTCTCCCTGATGACCGGTAACGATAGGAACGAACTTATCCTTTCCGGTCTTCATTATCCGCCGCAAAGTCCTATCGACGGTCCGGCGGTTCCCAAACATCGAGAGCGACTCAGGGAACCCGACCAGTTTCAGCTGCTCGGCGGCCGAACAGTAGCGCTCCATCGATCGCCCAAGGAGGACCGGTTTCCTCCCAATCTCGTGGGCGCATTCGGCGATCGTCTTGATACGGGAGATATGCGATGAGTATGTCGAGACAAAGATGGCGTTCTTGTCGTCCTCATAACTGGTGATGGTATCCCGTACGAGGTCTCGTGCGATCTTCTCGCTCGGGCACCGCCCGCTATCAGCGACGTTGACGCTCTCCACGATGAGGGCAAGTACGCCCTCCTTCCCGATCTGCCGCAACCGGGCGAAGTCCGGCGGCTCTCCGAGAACCGGAGTTCGGTCGAGTTTGAAGTCGTCGGCATAGACGATCGCTCCCCGCGGGGTGTGCAGGACCGGAAAGACCGTATCGATGATGGAGTGCTGACTCCGCACGAACTCGAGGGTCAGGTGCGGGGAGATGGTATACCGCTGCCCCGCTCTCAAGGCGAAGAGTTTATTGTTCACCCCGAACTTCTGTTCGCCCGCAATCTGCTGCCTGATCAGTTCTGTGGTATAGGGCGTGCTGATGATCGGAGCATTGTACCTGTGTGCCAGTTTCGGTATTGCACCGATATGGTCCAGGTGCCCGTGCGAACAGACGATCGCCTTGACACTCCCCTCCACCGCATTCATGATGGTGTCATCAGGAATGGCCTTCATCTCGATCAGGTCCAGAGAATGCATGTTCTCAACATCTGCATCCTCATGGATCATCACCTGGTCGAGGCGCAGACCCATATCAAAGATGACAATCTCTTTTCCGCAGCGGACGGCAGTCATATTTCTGCCGACTTCGTTATATCCGCCCACTGCTATGATCTCAATATCCATGTAATCCTCCGTATTAGGATGTTTTGTGGTCAGTCGCTTGTTTCAATCATTTCCCGGGTTAATCCAGTAATATATGTCCGTACGTTTGAGAGGTCCCGCATCGTCCGGGATCCCGTCAGGAACATTGCAACCTCGAGTTCTCGCTGTATCGCATCAACTGCTGCAAGGAGCGCGTCTTCACTCTCCATGGCCGGTTTCAGGAGGGGGAGCGCCATGCCCCCGAGATCTGCCCCGAGTGCGATTGCCTTTGCAATATCAATCCCTGATCGCAGCCCACCCGTTGCAATGATCGGGCCTCCTACCTTTCGCACCTCGCGGAGGCTCACCACTGTTGGTATGCCCCAGGATAGGAACGCTTCCCCGAGTTCGGCGAGTCTGGGGTCGCTTGCTCGCAGGCGCTCGATCTTCGCCCAGGACGTGCCTCCATACCCACCGATATCAATTGCGCTTGCTCCTGCCCCCCGGATTGCCCTTGCAGTCTCGGCCGATATACCGGATCCGGTTTCCTTCACGATGACCGGATAGGGAAACTCTTCACAGAGGGTGCGAAGCGCAGCAAGGCACCCTTCTGCATTGTGATCGCCCTCTGGCTGAATCGCTTCCTGAAGCGAGTTAATGTGAATGGCGATCGCCTGTGCATCGATCATCTCGACAGCCCGCTCCGCCCACTCGATGCCGTGGTCGCGCAGCTGAATGATCCCGAGGTTCGCACAGAGGAAAGCATGTGGCGCCTCCTCCCGCACGACGGTGAAACTCCCCTCCAATTCGGGGTTCTCCAATGCCGCTCGCTGAGAACCAACACCCATGCCGAGGTTATATCGTTCGGCGACACGCGCCAGCCTTCGATTCACCTCGAGAGTGTCCGGATGCCCTCCGGTCATCGCTGCAATGAAGAGGGGGGATGAGAGTGTTGCTCCAAGAAACCGCGTTCTGGTATCGATCGCGTCCATATCACACTCGGGGAGGGCGTTGTGGACCAGTCGGACATCCCCGAATCCTGCATCGCCTGCTTCAACGGGGTTCTCACAGCAGATGATCAGATGGTCACGTTTTCTTGATGATGTAATGGTCTCTCTGGTCATGATACACCCCGTCTGGCCACTATTGTCCCGCCGTGCCCGGTGCCGTCAAGGAACTGGCCGATCTTAGAGACATGGAAGATGTGCGACTCGATTCCGGCATCAGCGAGTGCAAGGAGTTCCATGAGTTTGCCTTTCATCCCTCCGGTCACGTCGGTCTTCGACGATCCGCCAACAGTGAGCGTCTCAAAAACGGTCCGATCGACTCGCGGAACGACCGATCCATTCTGCAGTACGCCGGGGACGTCCGTTGCAAGACCCACCCGCCTGCTCGAGAGCGCGATGGCAAGCCGGGTCACCAGTTGATCGCCCGATACGATGCACGATCCCTTCAGGCGGTCCATCACCACATCGCCGTGCAGCACTGGTACAATTCCGTGTTCTGTCATCTCGGCAATATGGCGGGTCTCAAACGAGACCAGACGGCCGTCTTCGGCGAGAGCGAGATCGAGCGGATGGATGCCGACTGCCTCGACTCCGGCATCCCGCAGGGCAGCGACGACCGCATCGTTCAGTCTTGAAGCGGCTGCATGCGTGTAGTAGACGCCGGGCACGTTCTCTTTCGTGAGGCCGTCGTTGATTCGGTAACGCCGGGCCTCCGGGTGCCCGCATGATCCCGCACCGTGAACAAGCACGAGCGCGGAAGCTCTTCGTGCGGCAAGTTCGTCCGCGATCTCGTGCAGGCGAGCGTGATCGATACTGCATTCGCCCGACTTATCGGTGATCACGCTCCCGCCCAGTTTCAGTATCACGGTATCAGTCATGCTTCTCTTTTCGTACACCATCCGTATCGATGGTCGTGATGATTGCTCTTCCTTCACAGGCTTCGATGGCACCGGCGACCCGGCTCTTTGCACGCCTGGGGCAGAGGGCAATGATGCAACCGCCGCCTCCGGCTCCAGTGATCTTTGCACCGTACGCGCCGCTTGCCCTTGCAGCGAGGATGAGTTTACTGCTTGTTGGATGCCCCACACCGAGCGCCTCAAGGAGGGCGTTATTCATGTCCATACACCGCCCCAGTTCTTTTGGGTTGTTGATGTTGTGGAGGGCGCTGAGCGTCACGGCCCCGATGGCATCGAGTATTGGGTTTGCGATCTCCGGATGCTTTTTCTGCAGGTCTCCGACCAGTTCCACCATCTTTGCGGTGCTGTGCGGCACCATGGTGTTTCCTACGACGATATGAAGGCTCTGTGGCGGGAGTCTCCGTTTGGAGTTCCCTGTGATGAGCACCATTCCTCCGTTCGTCGAGACATAGGTGTCGGTTGGGCTTGCCCGCCCGTTCTGAACTTTTTTCTCGACGGCAAATGCCATCTCAGCGATCTCCTCACGGGTGTGCCCGATATCGAACTCATCGTTGATCGCAGAGAGTGTTGCCACCGTGACCGCGGCCGATGATCCGAGCCCTGACGAGCTCTGGAGTTGCGAGTGGACATAGACACTGCCCCGGACGCCCAACATATTGAAACATTCATCAATGTAGGGCGATTTCGCACGTGTTGGGTTGCGGGACTTCCGCACTGTGACAAAGACCCGGGGCTTAATTGCCATAGCTACGCCTGGTTTTCCGTAGACCACTGCATGCTCACCGAACAGGAAGACCTTGCCCGGTGCGCTCCATGTTGCCAATTATACCACCGCTATTGCTGCATACCCCACTACCTGGTTAAAGTCCCCTGTCACGTTGCCGCTGGTTGTATACCGCAGGAGTTCCCCGGTCTTTGCGCCTAGCGACCGGCAGACGATGCACATGGTCGCTATCGGACCGTAGCCGCATGCCGTGGCTCCGGTCTCCTGGAGCCGGCGGTAAAATTCATGCGTATCCAGGTTTTTGAGTGCATCGATAGCGTAGAGGTCCTGTCGGCGGGCCACCTCGTCCGGGACGTAGTGTGAGAAGTCGCTTGAGGCTACAAAGCGCACGTCTCTTCCGGTGCGTTCTGTCGCCAAGAGTAGACGCTCTGCAAGATTCTCAGCAGCCTCATGACGCTGGTCTCCCATCATTATGGGTACAGCCCTTGCTCTCGGGAAGCGGTATTTAATGATGGGCATCTGCACCTCGAGCGAGTGCTCGTCCAGGTGTGATACTTCATCAACCTCGATCTCCAGCGCATCGATAAACTCTTCATCAATATCGACGATCCCGAGGGGGGTCTCCCACGGCACGGCAGAGGCACAGGTCATGTACCCCCTGTGGCTCGGACCGATGACAACGAATGTGCCATCAAAATCAGGCGGTATGGTGGAGAAGGCACAGGCTGCAGTCTCCCCGGAGTATACGTACCCGGCGTGAGGGGAGACGATGCCCCGGGCATCGATCTCCGGGGCCCGTTTCTGGAAGAATGATTCCAGCAGTTGCTCCAGATGCCTGGGCTCGGCAGGGTAGAACATTCCCGCTACACTGCATGGGCGCATATCCATCAAGATTGAGCTCTGTGCCTTCGAGTCTTATAACTCTGTCTCAAAGTCTTCAGGAGTGAGTGATGTGGCGACACCGCGCAGGCGGAGCATTTCCTTTGTCAGGAGGTAGTAGATCATCGAGAGCGCTTTCCTGCCCTTGTTGTTCGTCGGGATCACCACGTCGACGTACTTCGTCATGTTGTTGGTGTCGCAGAGGGCGACGATCGGGATGCCCGCCTGGACTGCCTCGGTGACTGCCTGGGAGTCGCCGATGGGGTCGGTCACCACGATCACATCAGGCTCGATGTACTTGTTTAAGCGCTGATTAGTGAGCATCCCTGGGATGAAGCGCCCGATGACAGCCATGGCGCCGATTGAATCGGCAAACATCTTTGCCGGATACTGGCCGTACTGCCGGGAGGTGACAACCAGGATCTTAGCGGGTTCATACTGCGAGAGGAACTTCGCAGCGGTCTTAATCCGCTCGTCAGTCGCCTGGATATCCAGGATGTAGAGCCCATCCCCGCGGACACGGTAGATGAACTTCATCATGTCTTTGCTCTTCTGCTGCGTGCCGATGTGCACACCTGCTGCGAGGTAGTCTTCAACGGGCACCAGTGGTTCTTTCAGTTCGATCTCAAGTTCGTTTCCAGTCAAGTTAGATCAGCTCCTCTATGCGAATCAGTTCGTTCAGTTTGGCTATCCGTTCCCCGCCGACCACGCCGGACTTGAGGAAGATGCATCCAAATGCGGTTGCAAGGTGTGCAATCGTTGCGTCGGTGGTCTCACCGGAACGGTGGCTCATGACCGTCTCCATACCGTTCTCCTGGGCGAGGTTTATCGCCTCAAAGGTATCGGTGAGTGTTCCGATCTGGTTTGGTTTGATCAGGACGCAGTTTGCCGCGCACGTCTCGATGCCCTTCGTGATCCGTTCGACGTTGGTCACAAAGAGGTCGTCACCGCAGATCAGACAGCGGTCTCCAACCTGTGCGGTCAGGTCGGCGAATGCCTCGAAGTCCTCCTCGTAGAGGGGATCCTCGATGTAGATGAGGTTGTAGCGGTCGACAAGTTCTGCTATGTAGGCGATCTGGTCTTCGCGGCTCCGTGAGGCATCTTTGTAGCGATACTGCTTGCCGTCCCAGAGTTCGCTAGACGCTACGTCGATTCCCATCCGAACCTCAACGTTCATCTCATCAGAGACGGTGTTGATCGCCTCACTCATGATCTCGAACGCCTCGGCGTCGGATATTGCGGGTGCCCAAGCACCTTCATCCCCTTTGCCGGAGAGTTTGCCCCGTTCCTGCAGGATCTTCTTTACAGTCTTATGAACGGCAGCGTTCACAAAGACCCCCTGCGTTGCGCCGGATGCCCCGGTGGGTACTACCAGGAACTCCTGGATAGATGTGGCATTCGGGGCGTGAGCGCCTCCACCGATGACGTTGCCGAGCGGCAGGGGTGTCGCATTGGCAAATGCGCCGCCCAGGTACCGGAAGAGGTCCAGGTCAAGAGAGGATGCAGCTGCCTTTGCGCATGCGAGAGATAGTGCTACAGCGACATTTGCGCCGATTGAACTGAAGTCGGTCGTACCGTCGTGTTCTCGAAGCAGCGCGTCGAATGTGATCTGATCGAGAGCGTCTTCACCAATGAGCGATGGAATCAGGTTCTTCTGCGCATCCTCGATAGCCTCACGCGGAGGTCTCACCTTTGCTTCATAGGTCCCGGTGCTCGCCCCGCTTGGTGCTGCAGCCCGGCCAAAGCCACAATCTGTGTAGATCTCAGCCTCGACAGTCTCGTTTCCGCGGCTATCCAGGATCGTTCTTAGGATAATCTGTTCAATGGTCGCCATCAGATCACTACTATCTCTTCACTGTTATAGGGATCACGCCTCGATCGAACTCTTCAAGTGCGATCTCAAGCGGCTCTGTCTTCGCTGTTTTGATCAAAACAGGTGCACCCATTGATATCTGCAGAGCACGAGCCCCTATAATTCGCGCCCGTTCATACCGGGTATACGATTCCATCGTGTAGCCTCAGAATCAATTAATACTAAAATGGGGTCGCTGAGATTTGAACTCAGGTCACAGCATCCCGAACGCCATAGGATAGTCCAGGCTACCCCACGACCCCTCACTGATACGGATACAGGTCCTCCACTATTTCCTTGTGTGTCAGCAGCATTCGTCTGCAGCAGTACCGCTCCAGACCGAGACTGTCGAGGATCCGTCCCGGATCCTCGCCTGCATCTCGTCGCTCCTTGAACTCCTCCCAGGCTGTAGAGATGACCTTACCGCATGTAAAACATCGTACAGGTATCATAATAATGGTCCTCCATCCCTTATATTTCTTTCCTCACCTGTAGGACTTCTGGAACTTTGCCCGTGCACCGCGGCCGTGCGGTTTCTTGGTTTCCTTCTGCCTGGAGTCGTTTACGAGCAGTGTTCGGTCATACGCAAGGAATGCATCTTTAATCTGGGGATCGTTATGCCACTCCACAATTCCGCGCGCAAGCGCTGTTCGAACTGCTTCTGCCTGCCCCATCGTACCGCCGCCTGAGACGTCGATCGCTGCATCGATGCCATCGAGCGCGTTCGGAATCAGCAGCAGGGGCTCAGAGATCTTCATGCGAATCAACTCGGTTCCGTAGATCTCCAGGGGAATGGAGTTGATCCGGACCCGGCCGTTGCCGGGCTTCAGGGTTGCCCGGGCGATTGCCGTCTTTCTCTTACCGCTTGTGTTGATGATCTTTGCCATTCCATCACCCTATTTAGTATTTTGCTCCGAGGTTGGAACTGATTGTTCCGATGGTCACATACCTCGGGCTGCTCAACCGGTCGATGTGAGCCTCTGGAATCGACTCGGCCTCCGCTCCGCTGAACTCTGCCGGAACGCCGACATATGCCTTGATCCGCTTGAATGCAGCAACGCCACGCTCGCGCTTATACGGGAGCATGCCGCGGATGGTGCGCTTGACGATCTGGTCGGGTCTACGCGGGAAGAACGGACCGCCCTCACGGGAGCCTCGCATGCGCTTTGTATTGTAGTTCTCAAGCACCTGTGCCTTGCTTCCGGAGACGATCGCCTTCTCCGCGTTCACGATGGCGATCTCCTCGCCGGCAAGAGCACGCTGCGCGACGATGCTGGCCATCCTTCCGAGCAGTAGTCCATCTGCATCGATAACTGTAACCATCCGTCTCACCTGAGAATCCGTACCTTGCTCCCTTTCGGGTTGTCCCGAACAAGGTCCTCGATAGTCATGCACGTCCCGTTGGCGCTGGTGATCTTGCTCACCGCGGTCTCGGAGAAGTCCAGTGCAGCAATCTTTACCGGCAGATTGAGTACGCCACTGCCAAGCACCTTACCCGGCACCAGGATCGTCTCATCCCCGTTTGCGTAGCGGTTGATCTTGCTGAGGTTTACTTCAGCGTAGTTCTTCCGGGGTGCATCCAGTCTTCTTGCAATCTCACGCCAGATGCTTACCTCATGTACGCGCGACGCATCTTTGAGCGTCATGATGAGGGCGGTCAGCCGGGGGTTTGATTTGTTCTCGGTTGTCTTCTTCATGCAGTCCCCTCTCCCGTTATCTCGTTCATCACACCTATCAGGTCATTTGATGATTTCTGAATGTATTGAAGCGCTCTCTCGATGATCTCCCGGACGGGCAACGATCCGTCGCTCTCCACCACAAAGATGAATCGGTTCGTGTCGCTGCCAATATGGATGGCTGGCTCACTGCCTATGCCGCCGGAAAGGCATGCCCGCTCGCAGAGTTTACATAAGGAACAGTACTCCAGCCGTCCTTCGATGACCTGAACTTTCCCCTGTCTGGACTCTAGCACCCCGCGCGGGCACTCGTCGATACACATGCCGCATCCATCGCACCGCTCATCGATGGCGATTTCAGGATACGTTTTGTACCCGCAGGCGGTTGTTGCCTGCCACTTGGCGTGCTCTTTTCCAAAGCCAATAACAGCCTGCGCTTCGAGCACGACCTTCTGCTCCTCGGCAAGGGTGATAATGGGGATCTTATCCTCCGTTGGAGCGGCGTCGGGATCCTGAGGTATCAGGTCGCTCGAGTAGACGGTCTTTGGTCCCTCAACGGAGAGGGTATAGGTTGCGGTGCAGGCCGGACATCCGGCGCCGCCGCAGGTGCATTCGCTACGTGGTCTGTAGCGTTCCAGATCCGTCCGGAGCGGTATGAGTCCCAGTCGGTGGGCCAGCATCTCGTCGAAGAGGACACTCGTGTTGTCGTAAATACGGACATCTTCTATAGCGAGCGTCGGCACTTCGCTGATCATCGCACGCCGGAACATATTGGCGAACGATATGGAAACACCACTGATGGTGAATTTGGCGACTCTCTCATCCAGTCGAGAAAACGCTATCTCCATTACACTCTCCTTCCTCTCCGGCCGCCCTTGCTGCGGATGCTGTCGTGGGGCACCGGGGTGACATCTTCGATGCGGCCGATCTTCATCCCGGCACGGGCAAGAGCGCGGATTGCTGCCTGAGCTCCAGGCCCGGGGCTCCGCTGCTTGCCGCGGCCGGGTGCACGCACCTTCACGTGGACGCCGGTAATCCCCTTGTCTCGCGCGTTCTGCGCAACCTGGATTGCCATCTGCATGGCAGCATATGGCGAGCTCTCGTTCCGGTCCTGCTTCACGACCATACCGCCGCTGCTCTTGGTAACAGTCTCGGCGCCGGAGAGATCCGTGATCGTGATGATGGTGTTATTGAAGGACGCAAAGATGTGGGCAATGCCCCATTTCTCTTCTGCCATGGTTTTACCTCACTCCTGCGCGGGCGATGCGGCTTCTCTCGGGGTGGACGTCGTTCGTGAATGGGGAGGAGCCGTAGTAAGTAATCTCTGCCTCTTCAGATCTCTCGACCCGGTAGCCCGGAATGGTCACTCTGCGGCCGGCGATTGCAATGTGGCCGTGGGTGATGAACTGGCGTGCCTGCTTGGGAGAGCGAGCAAGTCCCTTGCGGAGGACCAGTGTCTGAAGGCGACGGTCGAGCTGCTGCTCGACTTTGAGCGCAAGAACGTCACCGACATCGGCGTTCTCACCAACAAGCCCGTAGCGGTAGAGGTGGTTGAGGAGCTGGTCCCTCTTCTTCTGGTACTCCTCAGGACTGGTACCTGCCGACCGCAGTGCCACCAGTTCCCTGGCTGCGGCGTGGTATTTCCGCAGCACGCTCTGAGCCTTCCAGAGTTCACGCTTGTTCCGGAGCCCATAGTCGATGACGAGTTGTTTTTCATCCTCGATCCTTGTCTTCTCGAACCGCCGCTTGGGCGTCGCGTACTGCTTGTGGTTTTTACCTGGGTATCCCATTTAATCACCGCGTTACTCTTTCTTTCTCTTGACGCCGACGGTCATACCCGTTCTTCCAGTGGACTTGGTGCGCTGACCACGGACCTTCTGTCCGGTCTCGTGCCGGATACCGCGGTAACACCGCATCTTTCTCATCCGGTTGACGTCCTCGTCGTTCACCAGGGTCAGATCGGTGCCGAGGAGGTGGCGGGATTCTCCGGTGTAGACATCCTTGGGACGGTTTACCATCCAGTCCGGGACCTGCTCGATGTAGGTGTCGACGGCGGTTGCAATTCGCTCGATAGATGCATCATCCAGCTTGCCGAGCACTGCACGGGGATCCACATTGGCAAGGGCGGTGATGGTGCGTGAAGTGCGTGGACCAATGCCCTTGATCCCGGTCAGTGCGATATGCACTGCCTTCGTGCCGTCGAGATCAGTATTTCTGATCCGAACAAAGTACTTTATCTCTTCTTCATCCATGTAATCGCCTCATCATCGACGTTGTCGGTGAAAGCGCTGAGGGAGGGATTTGAACCCTCGAGTCCCAGGGGGACACAGGTTTAGCAAACCTGCGCCATACCAGGCTTGGCTACCTCAACATAGAATTTCGCATCTTTCGATACTCGCAACACCTGAGGTATTGCTCCAGACACAGCATTCTATGACTTGTGCCTATAGACTTTGGCGTGTTATGTTAATAATTATTGTGGTGATTGGGAGGGGCGGCGAGCACGCTCAACCCCGCTCCCAATCAGGCCTGAAGCGACGATGGGGAGAGCAATCGTCGCATCACAGAAGCACTGGACCCGCGGTGACTCGGGTGCTTCCTTGCCCCAGCTGATCGCCTCTTCGAATGTGCACCCGGAGAGACCGCCCCAGTGGGGGGCATCCGTAGTGTACTGAATTGCGTAGGCATGCCCGCCGAGGTCCTGCTCGTGAATTGAGGCGATGACCTGCGTCTGCTGGATGAAGTTCTTCGGCACACCACCGCCGATATAGATGACGCCGGTCTTTTTCGCCTCCTCGACCATGCGGGTGATCTCGTCGGTGTCGGCGAGTTGGTCGATATTCACGTCGACCCCGCGCCGGCGGGCCATCACGAGACCGATGCCAATGGACGAATCGCCGAGTGCGGGGATGAATATCGGGACGTCATACTCGGCGCAGGTGGCGACGAGCGACTGACCCTGTGGCCGCCGCTCGCGGAGCCATTCTCCGAGACGCCGGATAAATGCGCGTGACGATCCGTTGAACGGGGCAATCTCGTCGGCGAACCGGGCAATCTCCGCGTCGACGCTCCGGAACTCTTCCTCGTATGCAAAGACATCGTAGATCCGGTCGATGCCCTCTTTGAAGAGTGCGGCATCGTCTGCGTGGTGGTGGCCGAGATAGTGGCGCACGCCGAGGTGCTCGCAGGTATCATGGAAGATGTTTGCACCTGTCGAGACGATGACATCGACGTAGCGGTGCCTGACAAGCTCGATCAGCACGTTCTGCATCCCTGCCGGGATCATTGCCCCCGACAGCCCCATGAATATCGTGCAGTCCGGATCCCTGACCATCCTTGTCCAGACCCCGAGCGACTCCCCGAGTTTTCGCCCTTGAAAGCCGGTCTTGCTCATAGCCTCAAGGAGGGCCGTTATATTACTGTTTGGTTTGACAGGCTGCGTTGGTTTCATGGAAATATCGTGATATCGTTTCTGGTTATGGGGTATTAATGGTTGGTGCCGGGTCGGGTGAGACCCGCCGCCAGGAACTCAACGGGCGGAGTTGCAGATACCGGTAATAAGACCTGATCTCTGATTGAATACCACTGACCGAACCTCGCCGGCCGCAAAAAAGATTTTTCAGAGCCCCTCTCACAGGGCCTGAACAAGCGAATTCCTGGTTACGATTCCGGCAATCTTGCCGTCCTGCATGACCGGGACGGAACTGATGTTCTTCTTGAGCATGAGATCGATGACATCCGAGACGTCCGTATCCGCGTCCACCGAGATCAGGGGCGAACTCATGATATCGCGCACGAGCAGGTTTCTGATCCGGTAGTCCTGGCGGGTTCCTTCCACGATGTCCTTGAAAGCATGGAGCGCTTTTGCGACGTCGGTCTCCGTGACGATCCCAAGGACCGTATCTCCGTCCTCGACGATGAACCGGTTGATGTTGTTGTCCAGCATCCTCCTGCGGAGGTGGACAGCCCGCTCCTCGGCCTGAATGAAATGCGCCGGTTCCATTGTTTCCAGGAGGTTGCCGGCCGGCCGGAGCACTTTGAGGAGGTCACCTGCCGTCACCTGTCCTATGAGACGGTGATCGGAATCAAGTACCACGACGAGTTTGTAGCGCTGGAGCAGCGGCACCAGAATGTCGATGCTCTGATCCGGGTACGCGGAGGTGAAGTTCTCTTCGACGGTGTTTGCGACATGTATGGATGTGGCTTTCAGTGTATGGGTCTTTCTGCTCCCGAGTGACTCGGCGATTGCCGCACGGGATGTTGTGCCGATGACCGTGCCGTTGTTGGTCACGATAAGGGGATCGACGCCCTCATCAAGCATCTTCTCGAGCGCTTCGCTGACATAGGCAGACTTGGCGATGGTGATCGGTTTTGCCATCACGTCTTTGATAAGTACCTGTAATCTGTCGCTCATTTTGCCACTTCCTTGATGATATCATCTCTCTTGAGCACACCCTGAATATCATCATCCTCCACTACGACGAGACTGTTGATCTGGTGCTCCAGCATCAGCCCGACGGCGTCCTGCAGGGATGCGTTCGGAGCGATGGTGATGACAGGACGGCTCATGATGTCCTCTGCAACTGCCGATACCTCTACGACGTACCTGAACCGTTTCTGCCCCGCCGGCTCTTCCTTTCGGAGATGTTTGACGTCCTTTCTGGGCAGATTCATCCGTTCATCCAGGTACTCATAGAACGCGAGATTACTCTCCGTAATAATGCCGGCAAGGCTTCCATTGTCATTGACAACGATAAGTTTATCGTTTTTTCCCTGAATCGTGTTGATGACATGGTCAAGTGAGTGATACCGGTTGACCGTGACTGCCTCTTCCATAATCTCGTCGACCCGGGCTTGCAGCCCGCGTACGTAGGCAGAACGCATAACGTCAAGTTTGGTGACGATGCCGACCACCTTGCCATCATCGTCGACTACGGGTAGTCCCGAGATGTCCCGGTCGAGCATTCTGATCGCGATATCCCGGATACCGGTCTCCTGAGTTACAGTAATCGGGTTAGGTGCCATCAGTATGCTGACCGGTATCCGGTCGATGGGTCGCCGACGCCACATTGGTTCCGTCTGCCTGAGTCGATACGCGATATCTTTCTTGGTGAGGATGCCCTGGAGCGTCTCCTCTTCCATGACCGGGAGCCTTGACACGCGGTGCTTGAGCATCAGGTTTCGCGCATAGGCGACGTTATCGGTTGGTGCAACGACGTGCACCGGAGCGGACATCACATCAACGGCACGCATACTTCTTCACTCCTCTGCAAATGCTTTTACAAGGTCATACTCCGTCACGAGCCCCACGAGGTGGGAGTCCTCTATCACGGGAAGCGCCCCGACACGACGCTGAATCATCTCGACGGCAATATCGTGAATATTCCGATCCGGCGTGATGGTGTGGAGTTCTCCAGAGAGGAGCGACCGCACCGGTGCTCCCATCACCTCGGCAGCATCTCCGGTCGTCAACTGCTCAAAGGCCTTGCCCTTCCCAAGATAATTCATGATATCGGTGGCGGTAACGATACCGCAGAGAACATCATCCACGACGACCGGGAGCCGCCGGAACCTGCATTTAATCATCTCTTCACAGACCTTGCCGATTGGGGTATCGGGGCTTGTGACACGCACCGAGGGTTTCATGATATCTTCTGCCTTGCGATTGGAATGCTCGGTGGTGAGCACCTTCATCACATCGCGCTCCGTTACGATGCCTTTTAAGGTTCCTTCTGGGTCGGTGATGGGGATCCCGCCGATATTCCGGTTGACGATGATATCGACTGCATCGCCAATGCTCCCGGCAACTGGCATCGTAATAGTATTCGAGGTCATGATCTCGCGTAGCCCTTCGTTGATGGCCGCAAGGAAGTTCCCTCCGTGCTTGACCTGCACCAGATTGAACTTGTCGCCGCCGCCCATGAAGTCGATGATATCGGTGACGGTCACGATCCCGCGGAGATGGCGCGTTCCCGCATCAATGATCGGCAGTCGGCGGAACCCTTCACGAGTCATGATCTCGACAGCCTGGATGATTGGGGTGGTTCGTTGGGCTGTCACGACATTCCTTGTGGCGATTGTCATGATCTCGCCTTCGTAGTCTGCGGGGCGTGACTTGAAATCGACCGGTCCGCGATCGAACTTGCCCGGCATCTTCAGGAGCCTGTCAGCCGGTTTCTTATCAGAATTATTCGAGTGTGGTTGCATGGTATCACTCCTCTGGAAGGTTAATGTCCGGAGGCGCCCTTACCGGGCGAGACAGCTCAGGACATCATGACGGTCGATAACGCCGACGAGCCTCTTCCTCTCATCGATGACCGGGAGGAGGCTGATGTCGTGGTCGACCATCAGTCGGCTCGCCGTTGCGATCTGATCATCGGGCGCTACACTGATGACGGGTGTCGTCATCACCCGGTCCACTGTGGTTTCCGCCTGGTTCTTCACCGATGCACGGATGCTTCCTGCACGCAGGAGGTCTCTCCGGGAGACGATGCCGATGACTTCGTTCTTCTGCATTACCGGGAACGCAATAAAGCCACTTGTTACAATCAGGTTATAAATCCGATGTATGGGGTCCTGGGACGTGCAGGTGACGGGTTTGCGTGACATGACATCATCAACCCGCCCGGGTATATTGTAGCGCGAGATCAGGACCGGAAAGAGTTCGGAAAAGAGTACTCCGGCCAAGAATGAACCGTTTTCATCAACAACAGCGGCACTATTTGTATTGGCACTCATTATTGCGCGGGCAACCTCAACGAGGGGTGTCTCGGGGGTGACCTGTGCAGCCTCCCTGACAAACCCCCCAACGGTAACGTTCGATTTGGTGTCCGTCACTCGCAGGACGTCGGTTATATCAAGGTAGCCCATCAGGCGATCCTTCTCATCAACAACGTAGAGTTCACGGAAGACGTCGTCGCGGAGCACGCTCCGTGCTTTGGTGATGTAATCATCACACCGTAGAGTGGGTATATCCACCATCAGGTTTGAGGTCACTTTCATAGCAACTGCTCCTCTTCCCGACAGGTGGGACAGAGCATAAGGCTATCGACTCGTGAGAGGTCGTCGGACATCTTCCCGCACCGATCACAGACGCCCATGGCGTATTCCTCCTCTCGGTTGATCTCGATAAGGTCCGCCAGCAACTCGTTCACTTCGGCCGCTACGGTGAGGATATCCCTGACGGTCACGATCCCGATGACCATCTGGTTCTCGACGACAGGGAGCCTTCGGACACGGTTTTTCACCATCATCGCCGCCGCATCACCGACTAACTTCTCTGCCCCGATCGTGATCAGGGGGGTGCTCATGATCTCGCTGACATAAACCTCACTTGGCTTTAGGTCTTTTGCGACGACTTTACAATTAATATCCTCCTCCGTAACAATCCCGATGGGTAGGTTATTCTGCAGCACGATACAGCTACCGACCTCATCACGGCACATCGACTGCGCCGCTCGGGCGACTGTTTCCCCCACATCGATGGTCGTAGGATGGCTCCGCATGACCTCCCTGACTGGAACACGTGTCTCGAAGTGGATGGTATCGCTATTATTCATCATAGGATTCTCCTAATTCGGTCGTTTTGAGAGCCGATTATCCAGGTTCAGGTGTATCTAGGTTTTGACAATATAAAAAGAATTCTCTCACCAGCGAATTGCTGTTTCTCCTCCATATCCGATGGCATATGCAGAATGGAACATATAATTATATTTATCTGGGAGTGTCATAGCATACGTAAGTATACGCGAAATGGACAATCAGAAGGTGCCAGATGAGCATATTAGTTCGTACAAAACAAAGGATCTCCCGAATCCTTCAGGCGTTCTTTGGGAAGCGGACCCGTCGCATTGGGATCTATGGCCCGCCCAATGCCGGCAAAACGACGCTTGCCAACAGGATCGTCCGGGATTGGATTGGGGACGCAGTCGGGCCTGTCAGCGAGGTGCCTCACGAAACCCGTCGTGTGCGCCGTAAGGAGAATATAACCATCACGGGCAGCAACGGTCACGCGATCACCTTTGATATCGTCGATACGCCGGGTGTGACAACCAAGATCGACTACAATGAGTTTCTCGAGTACGGTTTCGAGAAAGAGGAGGCGATCAAGCGGGCGCGGGAGGCAACCGAAGGAGTTGCCGAGGCGATGCACTGGCTCCGGGAGGACATTGATGGTGTCATCTATATGCTTGATTCCACACAGGACCCGTTCCAGCAGGTGAACATCATGATGGTGGGGATTATTGAGAGCAGAAATCTCCCGGTTTTGATTGTCGCAAACAAGATTGATCTTCCCGATGCGTCACCTGCGCGGATCAAGAGTGCGTTTCCCCAGCACCCCGTGGTCGCCATATCGGGTCTAGAGGGGAGCAATGTAGACGAACTATATGAAACGATGGCATCCTATTTTGGGTGATGGAGATGATACAGGGTGTACAGATAGACCTTATCTCGGCAGAACGCCTTGACCGGCTTACAGGCATGGAGAAGATTCGTCTGATCCTCGACGATGTTATGGAGGGCAACATCGTTATCCTGGAAAAGGGCCTCGCGCCGGATGAGCAGAGCAAACTTATTGAGATTACGATGCGGGAGATCACGCCTGACGGGTTTAGCGGTATCGAGATGGAGACCTACCCTGTCAAAGACGTCCAGGAAGGTTTTCTCTCAAGGCTCCTTGGCGGGAAACGTTCTGAAGCCCGGCTAACGGTTATTGGGCCTGCAAACCAGCTCAAGACTATAAAGAAGGAGAAAGATCTCATCAGCGCATGGATCTCTTCCTCAAGGTGAACAGTGATCACAGGTGATTGAGATACCTCACAAGTGTACGCAATGCGGTAGGGAGTTTGAAGACGGTTCGACGAAGATCTTGAAAGGATGCCCTAGTTGCGGTGGGAAGAAATTTCTCTACATTCGTGAGGCTGAACGACACGACGATGTGCTGAAAGAAAAAACCGTCAGTGAGATCGTGAGGGAGACCGGGCGCGATGTACTTGAGGTCCGGCCGGATCGACAGAGGAAGGAGATCGAGGTCTTTGACCGGATTGAGAGCATCCGGATCCTTGGCCCCGGATCATACGAGTTGAATATTGAGAAATTGGCAAAATCTGACGAATTTGTCGTTGGTCTTGAAAAAGAGGGGAAGTATGTGGTCGATATTCTCTCTATGGCTCGTAAAAAAAAGTAATCAAAAATTTAAGGCCTCTTAAAGACTGGCCTGACTTTGACCGTTTTTGCGGGTTCGGGCCAAAATCTTAAGTATTCTCAAAGCTATTTTTCAGGTAATAATAGGTCTGACACTCTAAAGTCACATATCCCGGGCAATGGTTTCCTGCATGAGAGCATGGAACTCCCATAAACCGTTTGCGTATATGGATCGCCATTCTTGATCTCGCTCTTATGCGGCCCGATTACTGCTGGCTGTATCGCGTAGAGGAGAGTGTCAACGAAAAAGGAGGATTATGAAGCCGAAGTACCTTGTATCATTGGAACAGGTTGCCAATATCGATGCAAAAGAGCGTGCCGAACTTAAACGCGTTACAGATCTCTTTGCATTCCGATCGAACGATTACTACCTCTCCCTGATTAACTGGGAAGATCTCAAGGATCCCATCCGGAGATTGATCATCCCTAACCCGGGTGGACTTGAGCCCTGGGGGCATCTCGATCCCTCATCGGAACACCGGTATACCCGTGCGCCGGGGTTGCAGCACAAGTACCGGGAGACTGCCCTCATGCTGGTGAGCGATGCCTGTGGAGGTCTCTGCCGCTACTGTTTCCGCAAACGCCTCTTCATCAAGGATGCACGTGAAGTGAATAAAGACGTCTCCAAAGGGCTTGACTATATTCGCGACCACCCGGAGATCAATAACGTCCTGCTGACCGGGGGCGACCCCCTGACCCTTGAGACTGGCCGGCTGACCGAGATCATCCGGCAACTACGTGATATTAATCATATCGGGATCATCCGAATTGGCACAAAGATGCTTGCATATAATCCCTACCGGATCATCAACGACCCTGCATTGCTCGATATGGTCCGACAATACAGCCTGGATGATAAACGCATCTACATCATTGCTCAGTTTAACCACCCGCGTGAACTGACCGAGGCCGCACGCCAGGCAGTCTCCCTTCTTCAGGACGCCGGAGCGATCGTCATGAACCAGACGCCACTGCTCCGCGGCATCAACGATCATCCTGGAGTGCTTGCTGGATTGTTTAACAAATTGGCATCGATCGGTATCCACCCGTACTATGTCTTCCAGTGCCGCCCTACAGTCGGGAACAAGCCGTTTGCGGTTCCGGTAGAGGAGTCCTACAGGATATTCGAGCAGGCACGGGCAGTCTGCTCGGGACTTGCGAAGCGGGCCAGGTTTGTGATATCCCACGCTACCGGCAAGATTGAGGTCGTGGGGAAGACTGATGAATACACGTTCTTCAAGTACAACCAGGCGGCAAACCCTGATGATCGCGGACGGTTCATGATCTACAAGAGCAACCCGAATGCCTATTGGTTCGATGATTACACCGAACTGGTCGACGAAGGGAGAGTGAGAGGGCCCAGTGGAGCGATGTAGACCCCCTCCTCCCCGGGAAGGAACGGGCGGTCGGCCCTGAATGCCAACTGCCTCCCCCGCCATTTGCTTTCTTGAGTCTTTCCGGCCAGATGGAGAGATAAGATGCCTGTACCTGGATCCGGCGCCCGGGAGAGCGCTCTCTCGTGAACTGCCAAGTCTTTTCTTCTTCGCCTTCCCATAGGTTAAGCACCTGTGATACATATGTCGGGAGCAACAGTATCCGGCGGGCAACACCTGAGCCCAGGGTGCATCCTCTGTTACCAGGGTGCAAAGATGGTACTCTTCGTGACCGGTCGGTGTCACCGCACCTGCTGGTACTGCCCACTCTCGCGTGAGCGAAAAGGTCAAGACGCGATCTTCGCGAACGAGCAAAAGATCACGTCGCCGTCCGAGGCGATCGAGGTGGCGGAGAGCATGAGTGCTCTTGGCACCGGGATCACCGGCGGCGAGCCGTTGCTTGTCCTCGACCGGGTGGTGGAGTACGCGAAGCGCCTTAAGGAGCATTTTGGTCCCGAGCACCAGATTCATTTATATACCGGGATCGCGCCGGACGAACCTGCGCTTCGGCGCTTGCAGGGGCTGGTTGATGAGATCCGGCTGCACCCGCCTCATGAGTCCTGGCCTCGTATTCTGGAGACAGACTTCGCCCGTTCCGCCATTCTCGCTCGTCAGATGGGCTTTGTAATCGGCATCGAGGTGCCGGCGCTTCCAGGCATTGGTGCCCTTGCCGTTGCCTTGCCGCTCCTTGACTTTCTCAACATCAATGAACTGGAGTGGGGGGAGACCTGCGCTGCTGCCATGCGGGAACGCGGGCTTGAACTTGCTGACGGGCTGCATAATGCGGTGAAGGGGGCTGCCGATTGGGTGAAGGAGCTTCCGGATGATCCAAAGGTGCATTTCTGCTCGTCGAGCTTCAAAGACTCGGTCCAGTTGCGGGAACGCTTAAAGCGAATCGCAGCGAACACTGCACGCCCGTTTGATGAGGTGACGGACGACGGGACCGTCGTATATGGGGTGCTCGAGCCGGCTGGCGATCTCGATGCGATCCTGGAGATTCTCGATGAGGATGAGTATGCAATCTGCGACGGGAGGGTTGAGATGGCATGGTGGGTGCTTGCCGATCTCCGTGCCGAGCTGCCAGGCAAGAAATATGTCATCGAGCGCTACCCTAACGGTGGCATGGTAGTGGAGGTGACGCCCCTCGATGCTGCGATCAAGGATTGAGCCTCTGTATGAGCGTTACCTGCGGTGGCAGGTAAAACACATACCCCGGCACATTGCCGTGATCCAGGATGGAAACCGCCGGTACGCGAGAGAACAAGGCCTTGATTCGTCGTTTGGGCATCGGCTAGGGGCAGATACCACGGAACATGTCCTCGACTGGGCGTGTGAACTTGGCGTGCGGCACATCACGCTATATGCGTTCTCTACCGAGAACTTCCGGAGAGATAAGCGTGAACTCGCCGAGCTTTTTGCACTTTTCCGGGAGAAGTTCCTCGCAATCCTGACCGATAAACGGGTGCACAAAAACCATATCCGGGTCCAGATGATAGGGGACCGCTCTCTCCTCCCCGATGACCTCCTTGAGACCATCGATGCGGCGGAGAAGGCGACGCAGCACTACTCAGAATACTTCATCAACGTTGCGCTTGCCTACGGCGGCCGGAACGAGATCGTGCATGCTGCCCGGTCGATCCTCGACGAGGTCAAGCGGGGTATCCTCGATCCTGCGACCATCAATCCCGATACCGTTGAGAGCCACCTCAATCGGGGAGAATCCATACCTCCAGTCGACCTGATCATCCGGACCGGCAACGACTGCCGGACATCCAACTTCCTCCCCTGGCTCGCGAATGGTCACGAGTCTGCCGTCTACTTCTGCGCTCCCTACTGGCCGGCATTCCGAAAGATCGATCTCTTGCGGGCAGTGAGGGTCTACGATCAGCGGATGAGATTGAAGGAGAGCTCGGGCCAGCGGGGTTGAAACTGAATCAGCAGGAGTTTATGTTGATACAGTTGCGCCTCCTCTTTTATCGTCCAAACCGGCGTGCACGTGACTGAAAATCCCTAAGCGCCCTGAGGAAGTCCACCTTTCGAAGCAGGGCCCAGTTGACGTCGAGGAAGAAGAGTTCGGAGTAGACCGACTGCCAGATGAGAAAATCGGTCAGGTGGTCCCCGCCGGTCTTGATGACGAGGTCCGGCTCATACTTGTACGTGAGGTAGGACTCAAGCAGGTCTTCGTCGACCGCCTCAGGATCGATACCGTCCTTGGCCATCCTCCTGATACAGTCGGCGATCTCCTCCCGTCCGCTCTTCCCGATCGCTACCGTCACGTCCATTCCCTCACCGCTGACCTCCTTTTTGTCCAGGTAATAGAGGGTCAGTCGCGCAATCGAGGAAATTGCGCGAATACGTGGTAGGCACCGCTCAAGGCTGGCCGGAGCGTCGGTACTGATGTGGAACATGACGCTCCTAATTCCGAGTTCGCGGGACCATTCGGTGGCACGGAAGATATTCTCGGGGGCATCGAGCATATCCTGCCCGGTGATCATGAAACAGATCTGTTCCGGGAGTTTTTGGAGATCGCGAAGGAGGATCTTCTCGTAGAGCCGATAGATCACGAGAGCCACTCCTGTAGACTGGATAGGGGTAGAGTATTCAGAATATCGTTCGGGGCGCACCAGCCCCGGCGTGCCAGTGCAATCCCGTAGCGCATATTTTCAAACTCACCGGTACGGTGAGCGTCGGTCCCTACTGCCAACTTCACTCCCTTCTTCTTCGCGTGCCAGATATAAATATCCTCAAGATCGAGCCGGTGAGGGGATGCATTGATCTCGAGTGCCGTCCCTGTTTCCGCTGCATGGTCTATCACCCGGAAGAGATCGACCGCATAGGCCGGTCTCTTTCCGAGAAGGCGGCCCGTCGGATGTCCTATGATATCCACGTGCTCGTTCTCCATTGCGGAAAGAACCCGGCGGGTCACAATGTCCTGGTTCTGGCCGAACCCTGAGTGAATACTTGCAATAACCAGGTCGAGGTCCGCAAGAATTCTATTCGGATACCCAAGCGTGCCGTCGCTCCTGATATCTACTTCACTCCCGAGAAGGAACTGGCAGGTGTGCCGCTAGTTGATCTTATCGATCGCGTCCCGCTGCTTGAGAAGAGTCTCTGGTCTCACTCTCGATGAGTGGTCGGTGATCACAATATACTCGTAGCCCCGGGTATCCCCTGCCTCGGCTACCTCCTCAAGCGACTGGCGACCGTCGCTCGCGACGGTGTGGGCATGGAGATCACCCCGCACATCATGGATATCAACCAGATCTGGGAGGGTGAGTCTCTGGGCAAGTTCTATCTCGCCGCGGTCCTCACGCAGTTCGGGCGGGATGGGCGCCATCCCGAGAAACGAGAAGACCTCTTCTTCGCTCGCAAACGTATGCACCCGCCCGTCCGATATGCTCGAAAGACCGTCGGGAGTGAGCCGGTATCCCTTCTTGCGCGCCACATCCGCAAGTTTCTCCAGGAAGTTGGCCGACCCGGTGGAGCAGAGGAGCGCGGTGCCGTATCTCGCCGGATCGGTGAACCGAAGATTCAGATGCGCCCCATCGATGGTAGCAAGGCTTTCCGCAACTGCTGCCTTATCGGCGATGGTGACGACCTCGATCTCGTCGATCGTGGCGGCGCCCCGCCGGTAACTCCCGGTAACCGTATACTCTCCCTCCGGGAGGAACGCTCTGAGGTTTGCAAGAACTGCCTCGACCTGCGGGCGGGTCATCGTATCAGGTCTCCGGCGGAATTGCCGAGCCCCTTTTGCAATTGTTTCCTCCTTCTTTGCCCCAAACCCGGGAAGCGTACGGAGCCGGCGCGCCTTTGCCGCCCGCTCCAGGTCGTCGATCGTCTCGATGCCAAGCCTCTTCCAGAGGAGATGCAGGGTTCGTGGTCCAACGCCGGCAACGCCAAGGAGTTCGATGAGCGAACCCGGGATGGCGGTCCGCAAGGTCTCGAGTTCCGCAAATGTTCCGGTCACCGCAATCTCGCGGATCTGGCCGGCTATCCGGACCCCGATGCCCGGGATGCGAGTGAGTTCCTCCTCGCTGCATCCGGCGGCCGGGAAGGAGAGGTGCTCGATCCGGCGTGCCGCCCGCTCATAGGCCTGGACCTTGTGTCGGTCCTCTCCTGCGATCTCGAGCAGGCGGGCCATGGTTGAAAGCCGATCGGCAATCTCCCTGTTTGTGATCTCCTTCTTCTGGCCCATCATCTGTCTCATCCTGGTGAAACCATAGAGAAACCGATCTCCCTAGATCGGGTGCATCACCCCGATCTCTATGACGTCATCCAAACCCATAAACTGCCATAAGTTAAAAAGAATGTAGCATGCTTCCCTCCGCATTCGAGGATTACCTTGAGGCCATCCTCACGATCACGGGAGACGGCAAGCGTCCTGTGGCGTTGCAGGAGATAGCGGACGCACTCGATACCGAAAGGACGGTCGTCGAGGATACGCTAACCTCCCTGATCGAGGAAGGATATCTTGAGCAAGCTCCCGGCGGTGCCGTCAGACTGACCGAGAGAGGATTCACATTGGCATCGCGGGTGGCGCGGAAACACCGCGTTCTCCAGTGCTTCCTGACAGAGATGCTCGGCGTCGATGCGGATAGAGCGAGCAAAGAGGCCTGCGCGCTTGAACACGGTATCTCCGACGAGACCATCGATCGGCTCTCCACCTACATGGGGGGCAACCAGCCCGCGCCGGGACGTATGGGGCGCTGCCGTGGGCGGGATGCCTGTACGCTGCTCGACTGCAAGGAGGGCGACACCGTCCGGGTGGCGATGATACGAGGTCCCCGGCGGAACCGCAGGCTGCTTGATCTCGGCATCTTCCCTGGAGAGGTCGTACAGATCCGGCGGAAACTCCCGAACAACTCGGTCGTCGTCAGAGCAAAAGGATGCGACATCGGCATCAGCCCTGAGGTCGCAGCGTCGATCATTGTGGAGTCGTGTCCATGAGGTTTGCGCTGGTCGGTAATCCCAGTGTGGGCAAGTCCCTGATCTTCAACCAGCTCACCGGCCTCGGGGTCGAGGTGAGCAACTATCCCGGGACCACCGTCGAGTTGCAGCGGGGCAACACCTGTTTTCAGCGCGAGATGATCGAACTCGTGGATCTCCCCGGTGTCTACTCACTGGATGGTGAATCCGAGGAGGAGGCCCTGGTCCGCGAGTTCCTGGGGCAGCGGGAGATCGATGCGGTTATTGTGGTGACCAACGTCACCCGTCTGGAGCGCAACCTCTACCTCCTCCTCCAGGTTGCGGAGTACGGGCTCCCGATGGTCGTTGTGCTGAACATGGTCGACGAAGCCGTAAAACAGGGGCTTGAGATTGACACCAACCCGCTCCGCGACCTCCTCGGTGTCGATGTGATTCTCGCGGCCGCAGCGCAGGGGAAGAACATCGATCAGATCATCCCGGCGGCCCTTGCCGCAACCCGGCCGGCGACGGTGGAGATCCCGTACGACCATCATATCGAAGCTGCCGTCCGAAGCCTCGGGAAGATCTTTGGAGCCGATCGTGTAGAGAGCATCCAGGCGCTTCAGGGCATCGGCGATAACCCGGAACTGCTCGAAGCGGCACGAGCGATCGCCGACGAGATCGAGTCCCGGCACCGGATGACGGCCGCCCAGATCATTGCTGCCAACCGGCATAACTTCGCCCACCAGATCGCCGATCTGATGCTCAAAGAAGACGTGATGCTCCCCCGGTCCGACCTCGACGGCTTCCTGACGCGGGCCTTCCCGGGCATCCCCATTCTCCTTGGGGTTCTCGTGGGGATGCTCCTCCTGGTCTTTGCGCTCGGGACGTTTCTTGAGGAGATGATCGTCGAACTCTTCGATGTATTTGCACTGGAGCCGTTCCACATGCTCGGGTTGCCGCCGCTCATCGATGTAGTGGGAGCCTCCATCCTGCTCGCGCTCCAGGCTGGTTTTGGGATAGCGTTCCCGTACGTCCTCCTCTTCTATATCTTCATCTCCATCCTCGAGGACTCCGGATACATGACCCGGGCGGCGTTTCTCGCCGACAACGCGATGCACCGTCTCGGCATGCACGGTGGGGCGGTCATCCCCCTCACCCTGGCGTTCGGGTGCAACGTGCCGGCCATCATGAGCGTACGGCTCCTGCACTCGCGGCGCGAGCGAATAATCGGCTCGTTCCTGGCCACGATGGTCCCATGTTCGGCGCGGACCGTCGTCATCGCCGGGATTGTGGCAGCCTTCGTCGGGATCGGGGCGGCGTTCAGCGTCTACGCCATTGTCTTTGTTCTGATCCTCATAACGGGCCTCTTCCTCTCCCGTGTGACACCCGGGGAGCGCTTCGGGATGATCATGGAGATGGTCCCGCTCCGTCGGCCGGACCCGCGGTTGGTGCTAAAAAAGGCCTGGTCGCGCCTCTCCGAGTTTCTCTTCATCGCGATGCCCCTCCTCCTTGCAGGAAGCGTCGTCCTTGGGCTGCTTGAGTTCTTCGGCATCATGACCCTCTTTGAGCAGATCGTGGAGCCCTACACCATGGCCCTCCTCGGTCTTCCCGGGTACTCTGCAACAGCCCTCATCTTCGGGATCTTGCGAAAGGAGATGGCATTTGAGACCCTTGCCATCCTCGCGGGCACTGCAGACCTCGGCTCGGTGCTCTCGTCCCTCCAACTCTATATCTTTGCGATCGTGACCGTCCTCTTCGTCCCCTGCCTTGCGACCATCACGGTCCTCCTGCGTGAGGTCGGGGCACGGATCACGCTTGCGATCACGGCATATACTGTCGCCCTCGGTCTCTTTGTCGGGGCTCTTCTCTTCCATCTTCTGGGGTAGGACCCACCCCCCGTGATCCGTTACTTCTACGATGCAGGAGCGCCGACAGTTGAGGAGTGATTTGATCATGTTAACGTTCGTGGGTCTCGGCCTCTACGATCTCGGTGATATCTCCGTCAAAGGCCTTGATTACGTCAGGAATGCTGATGCAGTCTATCTGGAGGCATACACGTCGCGGCTGATGGGTGCGGACGTCTCCGAGATGGAGGCGTTCTTTGGGAAGGAGATCAGGGTGCTTGCACGCGAGGATGTTGAACAGGACCCCCATGAGATCATCGAGCGTGCGGCGAGTGGTCAGGTGGCGTTCCTGACCGGAGGGGACCCCATGATCTCGACGACACACGCCGATCTCCGGATACGGGCGGCTGCTGCCGGGGTTGCGACCTCCATCATTCACGCATCGTCCATATCGAGCGCAGTCTCGGGTCTTTCGGGTCTCCAGAACTACCGGTTCGGAAAGTCCTGTTCGGTTCCGTTCCCGGCCAGGGGGTGGTTCCCGACGACTCCCATCGAGACGATAGCCAAAAACCTTGAACTCTCCCTCCATACGCTCGTCTACCTCGATATCCAGAAGGATCGCTACATGCGCATACCAGAGGCGATCACCATCCTCGAGGAGATGGCGGAGAAGTGCGGGATCGAGCCGCCCACGCTCTACGTGGGCATCGCCCGGGCTGGGTCCGAGAACCCCGTAGTCCGGGCTGGGACCGGTGCGAAACTCAAGGAGACCGATTTTGGACCTCCACTCCACGTTCTCGTCGTCCCGGCGGACCTCCATCCCATGGAGCGTGAGTATCTGGAGGTCTTTGCCGATCTATGACCCTCGAAGAGTACGGGGCACTCTTCTCGGAGGCTCTCTCCCGGACCAGGACTGCCGTTCCGGCAGGAACGCCTCTTGGCCGGGCGGCGGACGAGGTGCTCGAGATGGCTGCAGCGTACTTAAGTGATGGTTGGACGTTTCTTCGAACGGGCGATCCGGTAAACGCGCTTGCAGCCTTTGCCTACGGGCTCGGGTGGCTTGACTGCGGCACAAGCCTGGGATTGCTTGAGCCGCAGTCAGGCCATCCGCCAGTCGGAGTGGATGCGCAGATCCCGGATGCCATGAGCGCCCACCTGCACGAAAAGACCCATCGGTATCGCAGGATGCTCAATGCTGCTCTGTCTGCGGTCGAAGTGGGGGCGGACGAGGCAAGTCCGCTCTATGCGGGGGGGGAGGTGCTTTACTCCTGGGCAGCGTTCTGGTATAAAGAAGGCGTGGAGCGTCTCGAGGCCGTGGATCTTCCCGGAGCCCTTGCCCGATATAGTTATGGGTATGCCTGGCTGGACGCCGGCATCCGCGCGGGGCTTTTCAGAATAACCGGTGAGCGCGATCTCTTTACCGTCTAGGGGTCTAGACCCGGTCTCAACATAAAATCATCGTTATATACTTCCTACACAATACTTTATTAATCCGATTTCAGGCATTTCTCTCCTGAAATTGTTCGAAAATCCAGAAAAGATCGTGGATCCGGCCTGATGCCGGGGGGTTGAGGATGAATAGGTCTCAGTGGAAATGGCTGCTCGTCTCGATCAGCTTTAGTGTCCTTGTGCTGATCGGTGTCCTGTACTTCACCGTCGATGAGATGACGGTCGAGTACCTCAGCCGGATTAACCCACTCTACCTTGCCCTCGCCGTTCTCTTCCACATCGTCTCGCTTGTCTTCTGGGCGCTCCGTATCCAGGGAATGTCGGCGTCACTAGGATTTCGGGTGAACTTCAAACACTGTCTGAACCTGGTGCTCGCGAACATGCTCGTTGCGGCGGTCACCCCGTCCCAAGCAGGCGGGGAGCCGGTCCGGATTCATGAACTCTACCGGGCAAACGTCCCGGTCGGGGACGCGACCGCCGTCGTCGTGATGGAACGGATACTTGACGGGATTGTCCTTGGATTGCTTGGAGCCTTCTCTATGCTCTTCCTCGGCCGATACTGGAGCAGCCTCACCTCGGGGTTCAGTGGTCTTAGCCTCCTGATGTACACCGCCTGGATCCTCGTCACGCTCTTTGTGCTGTTCTTTGTCTACTCGGTGAAGAACCCTGATAGCCTCAAACGGGTCCTTAAGTGGATATCACGCTGGATCGACCGGCGCTGGCGCTTGAAGCGGCTTGAGAGCCTGCTTGATACGATCGACCGGGAGGTGGACAACTTCAATGCGGGCCTTGTCAAGTTCATGAATCACGGTAGAAGCGGCCTTGTGTGGGGTTTTCTCTTCACGTTGCTCTTCTGGCTCTCGGAGTTCGCCATCGCATCGCTGCTCCTTGTCGGCCTCGGACAGCCGCCGTACCTCATCGAGTCGTTCGTTGTCCAGCTAATCATCGCCATCATCATGATGATCCCCCTCACCCCCGGCAGTTCCGGGATTGCCGAGCTTGGCGCCACGTCGCTCTATAGCATCTTTGTCCCGTCTTCGATCGTGGGTGTCTTCGTCCTCCTCTGGAGGCTGATCCTCTACTACCTCAACATCCTGCTCGGCCTGCTCTCGAGTCTTGTCATCGTACGACGCGAGATCCTTGCCCGCACAAATCACCGGCAGTGAAGACCCCAAGATTTAAACCTCATTAAACTTATGAACTGGTGATCACATGGCGGCTCAAAGTTGTAGGGTTCAGGGCGTGTTCATGTCGGTGAGCGAGATGGGGGCAGCACCGACAGTCGTCCTGGATGCCGGGGGCGACAGCACGATACCCATATATGTCGGGCTCTGGGAGGCAATCTCGATCAACAACGCGCTCAATAGTGAGATGCTGCCCCGGCCTATCACCCACGACCTCATCGTTGAGCTGTTTCGAAATTTTGACATAACTCTGGATGCTCTGCACATCGATTCCCTGGAGGAGGGTGTCTTCTATGCCAAACTCCTCCTCCGGCAGGGCTCCCGCACTGAGATCATGGATTGCCGGCCCAGTGATGGGATAGCCATCGCTCTGCGCTACCGTGCTCCCATCATGATTGAGGACACTGTTGTGGAGTCCGCAGCAGTGAAGAAGGATGACCTCCCGAGGATGGTGGACTTAAAGGAGTACCTCTAATCCACCGGGAGGGCCCTCTCTTACTTTCGACGTGCGGCAAGCTCGTCGAGTACATCCGCCACATCGGTGCCGGATGCTTTAAGTGCTACCAAAAAGTGGAAGAGGAGATCGGCAGCTTCCGATATCGTCCTTTCCGGGACCTGATTCTTTGCAGCAATGATGAACTCGACCGCCTCTTCACCAACCTTCTCCAGGGATTTATCGACCCCTTTCCTGTGGGTCAGGATCGAACTGACGTAACTCTCGGCCGACGGGTGCTCGGCCCGATCCTGAATGACCTGCCAGAGCTCTTCTAGGATGTTCCAGTCACGCATGGGCATCTCCTGCTGTGAGCACCTCGCCTAGGTCGGTATTGAAGTACCGGGAGATGAGGATACGTGCTTTCTCGATGGTGCATCCGCCTTTCCCGATGGCGATGCCAAGGTCACCCGGTTTCACATAGACAGTGAGCCTCCCGTTGTCGCCTTTGTTGGTCCCGACGACATCGGCCGGCTTAAATACATTCTTCGCAAACTTTTCAATCTCTGGAGAATATTCGACCATTTCTACACGTTTCCCGAGGACCCTCTGCATCTTTTTGATATTGCTGCCTTTCCGGCCGATAGCGAGGCCCATATCTCCTTCTTTTATAAGGTAGACCACGCGGTCGAAGCGTTCATCGATGATGCAGTCCAGCGCGGTCGCCCGGGTGAGGATTCTCAACTCTTCGATATATCGTCGTTCTTTGAAACTTATGGTTCGGATCATTGAAGCAGTCCCCAATGGGAATGATGCGGTATGATATAGTCGCTTGAGGGATATATATCTGAGTACTCGAATTGCTTTAATCAACCGGCTAGCATTTCTGCAGGATTATCTTTATTGCTGCCCCTTCCTCGGGTTTGCCAGGAACCCTGTCCGATGCCCAGACACGTCCCCCATACCGGGTAACCAGGGTTTTAACGATATGGAGCCCCAGTCCCCTACTTCCGGGCGTGGATTTCCCCTCACGATTGAATCGGTCGAAGATGTTGGGTTTTAAGTGATCCGGGATACCGATCCCGTTATCTGCGACCGAGAGCGTCACAATATCTGCGGTCTCTATGACGGATATCTCGATCCGCACCTTCATGCCGCCAAACTTGATGCAGTTGCTGATCAGGTTGGATATGACGTGCTCAAGGAGGGGGCTTGCCCAGACCATATGACTTTTCGCCTCATACCGGATATCGATGCCTGCGTAGCGCCGTATCTGGTCGCGGATAACACAGTCGAGATCAATCGGCTCCAGGCGGATCTGATGTTTGTTGAGCGTATTTAAGAGTTCAACATTCTTGATGACGTTTATTCCCTGCTCGATCGTGATCTTGACCCTTTGAGCGAGTTCCGCTTCTTCGCCGGAGAGTCGTTCCCGGAGCATCTCAATGATCGTCGCTGCAACCATGTGAGTATTGTAGATATCGGTACCAAGCAGATCGAGATAGAGGTTGGAGAACTGGCTGGTCTCCTGGAGAACTCGTTCGCAGAGGAGGTCTCTTGTGATATCACGGCTGACCCCGGTGGCCGCCACAATCTTCCCTGTCGAGTTGTGCAGGGGATTCATGGTGACCATAAACGACCGCTGATCTCCGTGCCATGGAAATGACCATGTCTCTGATACTCTCTCTCCCGCCTCGATAACCCGGCGCGCTGCATCGATCAGGAATTCCGCCTCCCTGGGCGGAAACAGATCGTAAGGAGTCTTTCCTACGATATCATCCGGGTTTATGCCCTCGTTCCGAGCGCTGGTCCAGAAGAACTGGGTGAAAACACCTTTCCGGTTAAGCGTGAAGATCATATCCGGCAGCGAATTTGCCAGGATCTGAACCTGTTCCTGCGAAATCTCGGAGGGGTCTTCGGCCGACGGTGCGTGGGGCAGATCCTGGAAGATCTCAATCGCTCCAACCTGCTGGCCATCGGCGTCGCAGAGGGGCGCAGCCATGCAGACGATCTCTCTGCCGGATGCGAGAGTGATCTGTGACTTGGCGAGCGTCCCCTCTCCCTCGTGCGGGAGCAGGAGGTAGTGGTCGCTCCTGGGTTCGTCATGCGATAGAATACAGTCCGCCAGTGTGGGGCGGCGCTCGCCGAACAATGCTTTCCCATGGGCGTAACTGCCCCTCCCAATCATTTCCTCAGCAGAAATCCCTGTGTATTGCACCATTCCTTCGTTCCAGACGATTACCCGACCCTCGCAGTCGAGAACAAGTGCCGGTTGCTGGAGGTGATTGAAGATGCTCAAGGGTATCTGGCCGTGACTTATAGTATCCTTGATTTCTTCCTGGTTTGCCTTCACATACATCACCTGGAAACAGTTCTCGGCCCAGTTACCTGTGCATGCCCCCTTTGAGCGCGACCTCCTACCTGCCGGCAGGCATGGTGCCTCACGCTTATTACTATCTTTCTATCCCCTACGATGCTCGCGCGCCTTCGTGTTCGATCACTCTAAGATGGCAAAGAAGGTGCGGCGTATCATCAGTCTGGTGGCAGATGCGTAGAAGAGTATCTGGAAGATCCACTTAAAAGAGTGTCTGTTTATTCACTCTGGAATATGCTAGATTGGTAGTTTACTATTTATGCATTATCAGATTTCTTCCTGTCATAACTGATGGCATTCTTATTATTCGCTTTTTACTTGATGGTAAAAACTGAATATAAATATTTTAGCAGTTATTTTTTGGAGCGTCCGGCAACGCAAAGGGCGGCATTTCACGCTCAGTCGAGCAACTTAATATTTGAGTATCTGTATAGGAATAGTGATGTTCGGGCGCTATTATGGTACATTTCGCCGAGAATGTGGGGACATTCTGGTGGAAACCGAGATGAATAACGGTCTTCTGACCTACCGGCGCCGGTGCGAAGGACGGACGTTTGAGCGAGTTCCGGTCTCAAAGACGGGTGAGTTTATCATCAATCCAGTGGAGCCGCACAACCTCCCTGAGGATATCACCAACTTCCTGCAGATAGAGTTCCCTCCGATTGTCGTCGAACCAGGAGCCACTCAGACGGTCTACTTGAAGTTCCCCATCGAGATGGGGGTCTTCTTAGAATCTGCAAAGGACATCAGGGTGCTTGATATCTTCGGTCTCGGCAGCCAGAAGTTCACGCTCTACGGCTCGCCTACGGATGGGCTCATTGCCCGCTGGTACAAGAGCGAGATTTACCCGGAGATCCCACCGGTCGAGCCCCTTCGTGAAGGGGTGATGGAACTCTCCATCCATAACGCGTACACCGAGTGGGCAGAGGTCTCATATGCGGTCTTTGACACCACCGATATGAAGATCTACTACGATGAGATTGTTGCGATCTCTGCGTCGATGAAGATCATCGCGAGGACGCTTGCGGAGACGAACTTCGCCGATAAACCACTTCGGCCAGGCATGGCAAAGGCCATTGAACTGCATGTAGCCCGCAAGATCCCGATGATTGACCGGGGTTACCTGATGGAGTGGGGATACTGATGGCATTTAACGTGACTGAGATCCTGGATAGTTCTATTGGGGTTGGCAATATCACCCTCGGGAACGTCCTGTACTTTGCCATCGCCCTCATCATCGGCGTGATCGTCGCGAAAGTCGTCTCGATAAACGCCCGCAGACTCCTTGCTGAGCGGCTGCCCAAGAACGAGTCTGAGCTGCTCACAAAACTGATCTACTACATCATTATCCTCTGGGCGTTCGTCATCGCTCTCCCGCAACTCAGCTTCGACCTCTCCGGCCTTCTGGTGGCCGGGGGAGTTGCCGGTCTGGTCATCGGTTTTGCCAGCCAGAGCGTCGTCTCGAACCTGATCTCCGGCCTCTTTTTGATGTTTGAGCAGCCGATCAAACTTGGGGATAATGTAAATATCGCCGGCATAAACGGCATTGTTGAGGATATCCGCGTCCTCTCGACGGTTCTCAAGACGTATGATGGGATCTACGTCCGGATCCCGAACGAGAAGGCCTTTACGTCAAATATCACAAACTACGTCAACAACCCTGCCCGGAGGTTTACGTACGAGATCGGTATCCGGTATGAGGACGATGCCGATAAGGCGATCCGGATCACGAGGGAGGTCATCGCGAACCATCCCTTCGCTCTGAAGCACCCGGCGCCATCGGTCTTCGTCGACAATCTCGGTGATAACAGCGTCAACCTGACCGTCTACATATGGGCGCCGGCCCGGAACTGGTGGGATGTCAGGACGGATCTCCTCTGGAAGATCAAGCAGGCACTTGAGGCGAACGGTATCGAAAAGCCTTTCCCGCAACGGACCATCACGTTTGCGGACAACCTTGAGGTGAAGAACCGGGCTGCCGGGAAGAAAGGGGACGATTGAGTCCCTGAAAATAACCAATCTCAAACTCTTTTTAGAAACGGTGCACCTTCCCGACCCCTCCCGGCCAAAACGACTCCGGGTAGCGTGCCTGGAGTTCTGCAATTTTATCGGTGCAGTGGGACGCGGAGAGGTATTTCACACCGGCGAGGGTGTCGATATCCTCGCCGGTGACGGTGTGCAGCCCGCCGATGACGCCCCATACCGGTCCAACCTGTGAGATCCGTTCGATGATCCGGCTGATCTGCGGGTGCGCGCACCCGGTGACGATGAGAAGACCGCCCGGTACGGTTATTACGAGCGACTGCTCCCGGATGCCGGTCCCGAGCGGCCCGGTCACGGCGATGCCGTCCGCGATCCCGGTCCATCTGCGGATGATCCGCGGTTCGGTGTATTCCCGGATCAGTCCAAGAGTCTTCTCCGAGAAGGCGTCATGGACGTAGACCTCTGTTGACGGGTTATCGGCGAGAACCGTCGCGATCCCGCCGATGTGGTCGTGGTGGTCGTGGGAGAGGACGAGATGCCGGACGCAAGCCGGGTCGATCCCGAGCGTCTGCATGTTTGCGGCAAGCACGTCCCCGCGCCCCCCGGTGTCAAAGAGCAGCCCGGCATCCTTGATAAAACAGGAGAATCCCCAATCCGTGGCGAGATCCGGCCGGAAGGGGATGTTGTTGTAGACCTCGATGAGAGTGGGCATCAGAACAGACTCCAGACATCCGGTCTCTCGTCGGGAACGATTATGCTTCCCGATGAGGTAATCGGAGG